>BNJS01002395.1_pt1 | contig 297285 bp, 311 predicted proteins | sample 8540461 | NCBI WGS metagenome assembly BNJS01 (sample SAMD00202454, study PRJDB9452) | human saliva metagenome | isolation source: human saliva | place: Japan
AATATGATATACTTATTACTGTTAATAATAGAGCACTTATGTGTACATTATGAAGTGAAAAATAATGCGATTTAGATATTTATCGCAGGAGAATATATATGTATAGTTCAGAGGATATAAGAGATTTTTTTAAAGGATATAAAAGCGAGGCCGTTGTCAAGGAGCATCGCTTTTACTCAGTTTTGATCCCTCTCGTGGAGCGAGAGGGTAAGATGCATGTGCTCCTTGAGAAGCGCGCCGCGCATATTTCGCAGCCGGGCGAAATATGCTTCCCCGGCGGACGCATTGAGGCCGGGGAGCCGCCGCAGGCGGCGGCGCTGCGCGAGTGCAATGAAGAAATCGGCGTTCCTGTCAGCGAAATCAAGCTGCTGGCACAAGGAGATACACTCTATGGACAGGCCGATTTCACCATTTATTCCTTCATAGCTGAGATAAGTGAGGAGAGCTATGAGAGAATAAAGATAGAAAAAGAAGAGGTAGAAGAGCTTTATTTGATACCGCTTTCATATTTTGTCGAAAATGATCCTGAATTCTATAGAGAAATACGAAACAAATATAAGAGAATTTCCATACGATAAGGTGGGAATACCTCCAGATTACGAGTGGAGGAGAGGCACTATGAGAATACCGATTTACGAGTATGAGGGCATAGTGATATGGGGAATGACAGCCCAATTCCTTAACAGGCTGTCAACCAAGCTTAGAGAGGAAGCTTATGAATCAGATAACACCATTAATAGATAATAGAGAAAACAAGAGAGCAATGATTGCCATGAGCGGAGGCGTAGACAGCAGTGTCTCAGCCTTTCTCATAAAGAATATGGGATATGAAACCATAGGAGTTACTATGAAGCTCTATGATAACGAGATGATAGGTGAAAAGGCCTGTAACACATGTTGCAGTCTTGACGATGTTGAAGATGCGAGAAATGTCGCAAATAAGCTCGGGATTAAGTATTATGTTTTTAACTTTGAGGATGACTTTGAAAACGAGGTTATAGAGAGATTTGTAAATGCCTACGAAGAAGGTATGACTCCTAATCCTTGTATAGATTGTAATAGGTATATCAAGTTTAAAAGGCTCTATCAGAGAGCTAAGGAGCTAGGTCAGGATTACATCGTAACGGGTCACTATGCACGAGTGCGCTTTGATGAAGAAACGGGAAGATATCAGCTTCTCAAGGCTGTAGATAAGAATAAGGACCAAAGCTATGTTCTATATTCCATAACTCAAGAGCAACTAGCACATACAATTTTCCCACTAGGCGAGATGGATGACAAGGAAGAAGTGAGACGTATAGCTGAGGAGCATGGCTTTATCAATGCAAGAAAACGCGACAGCCAGGACATTTGCTTTGTTCCAGATGGCGATTATGCTAGCTTCATAACAAGATATAGAAGCAAGGAATATCCGCATGGCGAGTTTGTAGATAAGGACGGCGAGGTACTCGGTGAACATAAGGGAATTATCAAGTATACTATAGGTCAACGCAAGGGTCTTGGACTTGCACTAAAGGAACCTATGTATGTTTGCGAAAAGAATATTATTGACAACAAAGTTATTCTTGGAAGAAATGAAGATTTGTTCAAGAAAGAGTTTGAAGCCTGTGACTTCAACTGGATAGCCTGCGAGCCACCTACTGAAGAAATGACTTTATATGTAAAGGTTAGATACAGCCAGAAGGAAAACAAGGCAAAGGTTATACCACTTTCAGATGACAGGGTGAGAGTAATCTTTGATGAACCGCAGAGGGCTATAACAGTTGGTCAATCAGCTGTAATGTACGATGGTGACATTGTTTACGGCGGTGGAGTGATTTGCAAGGTGATTTGATTATAGTGCAGGGGGGAATCCTATGGGACTATTAGCTAAAATCAACAGAATATATAGGTCTGGAAGTCAGATGTATCAAAGGAGTATGAAGTCTTCACCAAAGAAGCTTTACCTTAGAGCAGAGATTAAGCCTGAGGGACTTTTGAGCAAGAGTCCTAGCGACAATCTTTTGATTCAAGGTGACAATAGGACAGTAATCAGAAGTCTTATAGCTGATGAAAACTTCAATCAAAAGATAAACCTTATATATGTCGATCCGCCATTCTTTTCAATGGCTGACTACGATGCGGTGCTTCAGGCTGGAGAAAAGAGCTTTAAGCACACAGCATATAAGGATAGCTGGTCGTATGGAATGTCTGAGTATCTAAAAATGCTTGCGTCAAGGCTCCTTTTGATGAGAGAACTTCTCAGCGATGATGGTGTGCTTTGCCTTCATCTAGACTGGCACGCGTCTCATTATGCGAGAGTACTGCTCGATGAAATTTTTGGCAGCGAAAACTTCGTAAACGAGATAATTTGGAACTATAAGTCCGGCGGTAGCACTAACAAAAGATTCTCGCGCAAACACGATAATATTTTGATCTATTCAAAGACAAAGAAATTCAAGTTTAGACCGCAAAAGGAAAAGTCATATAACAGAGGCTTTAAGCCATATAGATTTAAAGGCGTTGAGGAATTTCAGGACGACATCGGATGGTACACCATGGTTAACATGAAGGATGTCTGGAGCATCGATATGGTTGGAAGAACTTCGGCTGAGCGCACGGGTTATGCTACCCAAAAGCCGGAGCAGCTCATAAATAGAATCATCGAGGCATTCACAGATGAGGGTGATATAGTTGCCGACTTCTTTTGTGGAAGCGGAACTGTTGGCGTTGCAGCATCAAAGCTAGATAGACGTTTTGTTATAGCCGATATCGGAAAGCTTGCAATTGCAACTTCAACGGCAAGGCTCTTCAAAGAAAACGCTAGCTTTACCATACTTGATACGAAAAAGCCAAAGACTTCATCTCTAAAGTCAAAAGTAAATATTTGTTCAGATAAGAACGATGTATCAGGAATATATGAGATTATGGTTGAGCTTGAGAGTATAAAGCTTAACAGGGCAGAGAGCAAGCTTGAAGAAGATGAAATAGAGAAGATAAAAACTCTCATAGATGAGAATCCATTAAGTCTTATCCTTGCGTGGAGTATAGACTTTGACTATGATGGAAGCGTGCATAGGCCTGAGATTATCGAAGTGAGTGAGGGTGGAAAGCTTAAGACATGCTTCAGCAGTTTTAAGACTGATAAGACGTCAATTTCTATAAACATTTTAGATATTTTTGGAAATGTGGAGCACAAGGTATATGAAGTTTAATATTTAAAATTAGCTTTTGCTGTGGTAATATAGACAGGAACGTTTATTATACTCGGAGTAGAGGCTTGCGCTCATAGCTCAGTGGATAGAGTACCACACTCCGAATGTGGTGGCGAGGGTTCGATCCCCTCTGAGCGCACCATAGAATTTAGGGAGAACGCGATGGATAGAGGATCAAAGGTAAGAATAGTAACTGCAGTTGTAGTGTTTTCAATTTCACTAGGGCTTTTCATTTTTGCTCAGCTGCTTCATCAGACAGAGGTGAAATATGTATCTCAGGAGAGCAAGGGAGAAGAGACTATCCTAAAGTGCAACTATAACGGTGACGAGGATGAATATAGCTCCAAGGATGTGTTTTATGTAAAGACTACTCAGAAAGTAGAGCTCAAGAAGGGTGATACTATGACAATCTTCCACTTTGGAAATCCAGAGGAAAAAGACGGTCACTACGAGATAAAGTCGGTTCACGTAACCAAGCATACGAGCGGAAAATAAAATACGGAAAAAAAGACCTCTACGGCGCTGATTACAGCATGTAGAGGTTTTATTTTGCTATTTATCTTTGATATAAAAAATATCTATTTTTTTAGTCCAAGGCCAAAGTTATCCTTGACTCTTCTCATAGTTTTGTCTGCAATCGCATTCGCTCTTTCAGCACCATCTTTTAGAATTTCGATAAGCTCATCTGAATGCCTGATCTGTTCATATCTTTCTTTGATAGGTGCAAGGGCATTTACAGTTATTTCTACGAGGTCCTTCTTAAAATCGCCATAGCCTTTGCCTTCGTACTTTGCTTCTATATCAGAAATCGTCTCGCCTGAAAGCACGCTGTAAATATTGAGAAGGTTGCTTACACCCGGCTTATTCTCTATGTCGAATTTGATGATTCCTTCAGAATCTGTAGTAGCCTTCATGATTGATTTTTTAATCTTGTTAGCATCATCCAGTAGAGAAATGCGGCTGTGAACATTTGGTGCAGATTTACTCATCTTCTGAGTAGGGTCATCAAGAGCCATAACTCGTGCGCCTTCCTTCATAAATCTTCCGTCAGGAATCACAAAGGTTTTCTTTCTTGTATTATTAATTCTTGTCGCGATGTTTCTGCAAAGCTCAATGTGTTGTTTCTGGTCGTTTCCGACAGGAACCACATCTGTATCATATAAAAGAATATCAGCTGCCATAAGAACGGGGTACATCAAAAGTCCTGCTGGAGCGGATTCCTTGTTCTGACTCTTTGACTTAAACTGCGTCATGCGATAGAGCTCGCCGGTGTATGAATTACATGTCAAAATCCAAGAAAGCTCCGTGTGAGCAGGAACATCTGACTGAACAAATACTATTGAACGCTTTGGATCTACTCCGATTGCAAGGTATAAAGCTGCAACGTCGAGTATGTGCTCTCTTAGCTCCTTAGGATCCTGATTTACGGTGATTGCATGTTGGTCAACTATGCAGTAAAGACACTCGTGGTCCTCCTGTAATTCAACAAACTGACGCAGTGCACCTAGATAGTTTCCTAAGTGAATATTGCCTGTAGGTTGTACGCCGGAAAAAACTCTTTTCATATTATAAAACGCCTCGTTTCTGTTCTTTTGATTTTACATCAGTTACAATAACTTTATCACATCAAACTTATGTAGTCAATTTGACATAGGCTGTTAATAATGATAATCTTAATCAAATGGAATCTTTTAAATGAAATAAGGAGAAAGCCAATAATGAAGAATAAAAAGAAAAGCTGCGTCTAGAGCAGAAATTTCATAGATTCGAGAATCTTAGAGAGCTTCTAAAAAAATCTGCCGAAAAGTATGCAGATAGAGTTGCATATGTGACAAAGGTAAGGGGAAGTAACAAAGAAGTTAGCTATATAAATACAACATATAAGATGCTTTTTAGATGAGATGAACTATCTAGGTTCAGCTCTTTGGGAGCTTGGATATAACAATTCAAGACTTGCAGTTTTGGGAGATAACAGCTATCACTGGTGTCTATCATATTTTGCAACAGCATGTGGACTTAGCGTAGTTGTTCCACTTGATAAAATGCTTCAGAAGGATGAGCTTATCGGTCTTCTTCAGAGAAGTGAATGCACAGCCATCTTCTGCGATAAGAAGAGCTACAAGACTGTTAAGGAAATTATGGACGAGGGCAATACTTCACTTAAGGTTGCAATAGGTATGGACTTTGCACCTGAGGGAGGTCTTTGCATACATGACCTTTTAGACAGAGGTAAGGAACTTGTAGAATCAGGTTATACTGAGTATACTGAGGCTTCTATAGACCCAGAAGCTATGTCATTCCTTCTATTTACATCGGGAACGACATCTGCATCAAAGGCAGTTATGCTATCGCACAGCAACATCATGTCTGTAAACTACAGCATGAACCTCGAAGAGGAATTCTTCCCAGATGATGTAAACCTCATGATTTTACCGCTTCATCATATTTATGGAATGATGGGCATGATCACTTTCATATCTCAGGGAATGAAGAATGCCTTCTTTGATGGACTGAAATATATATTGACAAACATGAAGGAATATGAGGTTTCTGTTTTGATGACAGTTCCACTACTCCTTGAGAACATGTATCGCAAGATTATCAAAGCCGCAGAAAAGCAAGGAATGGGTGGAAAGATAGAAAAAGCACTCAAAATCTGTGCTATTTCAGAGAAATTTGGTATCAATATTAGACGTAAGGTATTTAAGTCTATAATCGACCAGCTCGGAGGCAAGATAAGATTTATTATCAACGGTGCAGCTGCACTTGATCCAGTCGTAGCAAAAGGTATGAATGATTTTGGTATTCTCACGGTTCAGGGATATGGTCTCACAGAAACTGCGCCTACAATTGCCAGCGAATCACAGTTTAATATAAGACATGGTTCAGTTGGAAAGCTAATGCCTTTTGTTGAGGGTAGAATCGATAATCCAGACGAGAACGGAATCGGTGAGCTTGTAGTTCGTGGAGAAAATGTAATGCTCGGCTACTACAATGATGAGGCTGCAACCAAAGAAGTTATCGTAGATGGATGGTTTCACACAGGTGACCTAGCTCGCTTTGACGAAGACGACTTCCTATGGCTCATGGGACGTAAGAAGAATGTAATCGTAATGAAGAACGGAAAGAATGTTTTCCCTGAAGAAATAGAGAATTTAGTTGGACTCCTTCCTTACGTAGATGAGTGTATGCTATTCTCCAGAAACCGCCAAAACGATGTGGTTTTATGGATGAAAGTAGTATATAATAAAGAGTACCTAAGTGAGAATAATTTAACTGTTGAACAGTTAGAAAAGCAATTTGATAAAGACCTAGATAAGATTAATGAGAGTATGCCTGCTTACAAGATGGTTAAGCGCTTCTTTCTATCGGATAGACCAACAATCAAGACTACAACTCAGAAGACAAAGAGACCACTCGAGCTTGAGCAGATTGAGAAGGAGCTTATCGAAAGAGGTATTCAAGCATAGCTTGCGGAGGTGAGTATGAATTTTATTTTTGAATCAACCGTATGCCAAGTCGTATTTTGGCTTGTGCTTGCACTCGCATTTGTGATTATAGAGGCGATAACGCTTGGACTTACGACTATTTGGTTTGCAGGTGGAAGCGTAGCCGCTTTGATTGCAGGAATCCTAGGTGCCGAGTTTTGGCTCCAGTTTGTCATATTCCTATGTGTTTCGATAGTTCTTCTCGCATTCACGAGAAAGATATTTATCAAAAAACTTAAGACTGGCGAAAATAAGACAAATACCATGACTCTTATTGGAGAGCGTGGTAAAGCCCTGTCAGACATCGATTTTGATGGCGCAGGACGTGTCAAAGTAGGTGCACAGGAATGGAGTGCTATGCCCGAAAACGATGACGATGTCATCAAAGCAGGTGCAGAAGTCGAAGTTCTTGAAATAAAAGGTGTTAAAGTTATTGTAAGAGAGTTAGTTAAATAGGAGTTTGCAATGGAAGAGATACTAAAAATTTTTATTGGACTTATATTCATTGTGATCGCTGTAGCAGTAATCGCAAGCAATGTAAGAATCGTGCCTCAGGCAAAGTCATATGTAATTGAGAGACTAGGAGCTTACCACCAGACATGGCAGGTAGGACTTCACTTCAAAATTCCACTAATCGACAAGATTGCAAGGAAGGTTTCACTTAAGGAGAAAGTTATCGACTTCCCGCCACAGCCAGTAATCACTAAGGATAATGTAACCATGGAAATCGATACAGTTATCTATTTTCAGATTACTGACCCTAAGCTATATGCTTATGGTGTAGAAAGCCCAATGGATGCTATCGAAAATCTAACAGCTACAACACTAAGAAACATCATCGGTGACCTTGAGCTTGATGAATCTCTCACAAGTAGAGAGACAATCAACTCCAAAATCAGAGTAGTCCTAGACGAAGCTACAGATCCTTGGGGAATCAAGATTAACCGTGTAGAAGTTAAGAATATTACGCCTCCTGGAGATATCCAGAGAGCCATGGAAAAGCAGATGAGAGCTGAGCGTGAACGTCGTGAAGCAATCATCAGAGCTGAGGGTGAGAAAAAATCTGCAGTCCTCACAGCAGAGGGTAACAAGCAGGCTACAATCCTTGAGGCCGAGGCTAAGAAGCAGGCAACGATTTTGGAAGCAGAAGCTCAGAAGCAGGCTGCAATTTGCGCCGCAGAAGGTGAAGCACAGGCGATCAAAATGGTACAGCAGGCTACAGCTGATGGTATCAGAATGCTCGTAGAAGCACAGCCTAACCAAGAGGTTATCGCTCTTAAGAGCCTAGATTCATTTGTTAAGGCAGCAGATGGACAGGCAACAAAGATTATTATTCCATCTGAGATTGCTAGCATTGCAGGACTTGCATCATCAGTTAAGGAATTGACTAAACAGGACTAGACAGCAGAGTTTTTATGTAGAGCATTTTTAACTAACAGGGGATTACATTAAGTTAAATGCTTAGGATATATAATTACTCAAGAGGGGAGAAAAGATGTTAGAGAGAAAAGGCTTTAAGCTAAGTCGCTTATTGCTATGCAAAGTTTTATTTGTCGTAGTATTATCGTTTATACTTTTGATTCAGGGAAGCGGGCTTGCTTTTGCTGATGAAAATCAGGCGTCTGATGCCAATCAAAACCAAAATCAGGCACAAGATCCAAATCAGAATCAAAACCAAAATACAAACGAGCAAAATCAAAATGAAGAAACAGAGCTTGTAAAGAGAGACGCAGAATTGACTCCTGAGCAAAAAGCTGAATATATGAAGCAAATGAAGGAGAAGATTGCTAAGGAAAATCCTGACTGGATGGTATCGTCTACAGACGAAAATGGAATACTGGTGCAGGCTGCAGTTATCTTAGGAACAAATAAAAAACCATATGGCCAATATTACATAGCTACTCAGACGATAAATTACAGAAATCAGGAGACTGGTGAAGTAATCGGAACCATTATAAGAAGAGTTGTTTGGGTTGGTACTGCAGTTGATGCTCAGGTTCCACCTTCGTTAGTAAATGAGCAGCCAATGCTCAAGATAACACGCTTTATAGATGAGGATGGAAACGATGTCAAGGATGTTGATGCAACAGGCTTTGTTGAGAAGCTCGATTTCATTTACGGAGCAAACGGACAGGTGGCATATAAGTACAAAAATACACTTCCAGATACAGAAGATGTGCGTACTCATGTGTATGAAAAAGTTGTAATTCCAAATACAGAAGCGCCAACACCACCAGCACCAACTCCAGCCGTTCCGCAGACACCAACTGGCATAACACCTCAGGTGCCTCAGACACCAGTCGTAAAGACAAGTGTTCCTAATACATTTGATGGATCAAATTATTTTGGATATCTTGGAATTTCGGTAATGGCACTCATGAGTGCAGGTCTTCTATTTGTATCAAAGCTCAGATATTCATCAAGCAATAAATAAGCAGACAAATAAGTATAAATCAAGCTCCACTGCAAGGCAGTGGAGTTTTTTCGTACACAAATTGAAATATCGCGCCTTGAAATAAATGCTATAAATTTACCAAAAAATGGTATTGACCGTCTATGGGGAAGCAGTTAGACTTTCAGCAAGGGAGATAGGAAAATATGGAAAACATGCAGTTATATATTAAACATAGAGACAGGGAGTTTACTAGCAGACTAGCTAAGAGTTTCTGCCTTTGTGATGGGGTTAATGTATATATTGAGGAACCACCTGAGAATGTCTTACAGGACTGTATTGTTTTATCTTTTGACATACATGATAGAGATAAATATGTAAGATATGTAGCGCTTAGCATGAATGCCGACGATGAGTGTCTTTTAGCAGATTCATGTACTTTATATATCTTCTCAAGTGCTGCAGTAATTATAGAGAAAATCAGGTTTATTTTTGGATATAAGGTAAAACCTGGGACTAAAGAACTTAACAAATGCAAACTAATGAGTTTTGTATCCGAAAAGAGCTATTGTGGTACTAGTACCAGCGCCCTGGCCTTTAGCTATATCATGGATGTGAGATTTGGGATTAAGTCTGCATACTTGAGTCTCGCTCATAGTAATTATAGAGCGATAGAGTTTCTTAGAGGAAGTCTAGATAAGAGTGAGAAATGCGTAGATTTGATGATTCTTCTGCTATTAAGTTTATGTATGCTCTTAAGCAGAGGAAGGATTTAGATATAGATTCTTTTTTAAACCAAAGCCATGGGATAAAGCATTTTAATCTAGCTCTGATAAACGGAAGACTTGATGATTTTGATGCCTCGCTGATAGATGAGATAAGGATAAGGCTTCATGAGAAGGGCTATGAATATTTGATTATCGATATAGGCACAAGTCTTAGTAGGCAGGCGATAGGAATTACAGAGAGCTCTGATAATGCAATATTTGTAAATTGCGATTTCCTATCTGAATATATAAAGCCAAGAGCTAAAACACATAAAATTAGCATCGATATAACAGGGAAAAATACTGATGAAGATAAGACTTTTATGGTTCCATTTTGTAGGGATTTATCATTTAGAAGTTTTGACCATGAATATGGATTTGAGATAGAGAGCATTCTAGAGGAGATACTTAGAGCATAGATGAATATTAATACTAAGTTTGATAGAAAGCAGTATGAGGAGCTTTTGGCAAAGGCAACCAATACTTTGATGGAGCATAGAATTGAAGATGATAACAGGGCAAAGGAATGCATTGAGAAAATTGTTTTAGAGGATGCCAAATATCTACCCATAGACAATATCATTTTTCTTATAAATCGTATATTTGGAAGGCTTAGAGGTGATATCGGAAGCTTAAGCTATCTTTCTGACCTCAATGTGAATGAGATAATGGTAAATGGTTTTGATACCATCTTTATAGAAGTGGACTCACGTATTGAGAAGGTAGATGACTGCTTTGATAGCACAGAAGAATTAGAGCATGTTATAAGGAGAATAGCTGCCTCAGTTCACAGAGAAATTAATGAGTTTAAGCCTATACTTGATGCTAGGCTTGAGGATGGCTCTAGAGTAAATGCGGTTATGAAGAATATAGCAATAGGAGGGCCGAGCCTAAGCATAAGAAAGTTTGGTAACAACAAAATTTCTCTAGATGAGATGGTAAAGGGAGGCGGACTTAGTGCTGAATGTGCAGATGATATAAGGACTATGGTCAGAGGAGGTCTTAATATATTTGTGAGTGGTGGTACTTCTTCTGGTAAGACGACATTACTTAACGCTATAAGTGACTATATTCCAGAAAACGAAAGAGTAATTGTAATAGAGGATTCACTAGAGCTTAAGCTAAACAACATAGCAAACATTGTCAGACTGGAGTGTAGAAACGCAAATAGTGCAGGAAAGGGCGCAATAAATATGGCTGACCTTATTAGGTCAAGTCTTAGAATGAGGCCAGATAGAATAGTGGTTGGAGAGGTAAGAGGTGGAGAGGTTCTTGACATGCTTCAGGCACTAAACACAGGACATTGTGGTTTTTCAACTGGACACGGAAATTCAACATGTGGAATGCTTAGGAGAATAGAGGCTATGTATCTATCAGCTGTTGAGATTCCGGTTGATGCCATAAGAATGCAAATCTGTGAAGCCATTGATATTTTGATACATATGGAGAGACTTCCAAGTGGAAGAAGAAAGATTATAGAGGTAAATGAGCTGACAGGATATAGGGATGGAGAATATGTTCTAAATCCGCTGTATGAACTATCTGATGAGATGAGTCTTGTTAGAACTGAGAATTTGCTCAGCGACGATATTAAGCTTAGATTAAGAGGGATAAATGATACAGGATTACAACGAGTACAAGCTAAGCAATAAGGAGAGGCTTGCTTTGGTTATGGTATCAGTAGGGTTTTTATTACTTGCAGGAACGCTTTATATAAATTCAATTATAACCGTAGTAATAAGTCCAATAGCCTATGGCTTTGCATCGCAAAGATATATGAGCTATATGATAGCAAAACGAAGGACAAGACTAAGAAATGAATTTAAGGAGTTACTGTACAGCTTCAGTGCTTCATTTGCAATAGGTTCAAGTATGCAGTCAGCAATGAAGGATGGGTGCAAAAAGCTAAGAGAGATTTTTGATGAGGATTCCATAATGTTAGGAGAACTTGAGGGGATGTGTAGCAAGTTAGAGAGTACAGCTAGTGATCCAGTTTTTCTCTGGGAAGATCTTGCATCAAGATGTGTAGTAGAAGACATAAAGCTGTTTTCAGAGGTATACAGAGGCTGTACATCAAGTGGCGGAAATATGATAGTCGCTATTGAAGCCGCAGCAAAGACGATTGGTGAGAAGATAGAGATGGAAAATAGTATTAAGCTTTTGGCCAAACAAAAGATTATAGAAGGCAGAGTAATAGCAGTAATTCCAGTGATAATAATACTTTTTCTCAGGATATGCTCTCCTGAGTTATATAAAGCCTATGTACGAAGGCATAGGCGGAAAAATAATAATGCTGCTAGCACTTTCTATATCAGTTACAGCTATTTTTTTATCAGAAAGGATATGTAAAATTGAAGTTTAGTACAGACAAAATAAAATCACAAATTTATGGATTTGAATTTACCAAATTTTGTCTGAGAAAGAAAAGACTCTTGATTTTAGTTATAGCTATTTCCGTTGGGATAAGCATGATGTCATTTGTATTTGGATCTAGGAAGGCTGTCAGTATAAGAGGAAGCAGAGATAACCTAAGTGGAATAACTCTAAATAGCAGTAATGAAGGCGAGGAGATAAGGGTTTCAGCGACAAATGGTAGCGATAAAGCAAGCAAAACAGTATATCTTAAGGCAGTTAAAAATAAGAAGGATTCTAAAAAGGATAAAGCTGTTGACAAGAGTCTTGAACTTAAACTATCAGACATCATAAGAAAGCTAAAAAAGAATACAAAGGCAAACAAGATGATAAGCTTACCTAAACAGTTAGATGACGGAACTAGGCTTAATTGGAGCATTAGATCAAAACAGACAAACTACGCTATTGTAATGGCAGCAGCACCATTGGTGATGCTATTTGCCTATAGGAGTGAAAAGGACAAGGAAAAGAAAGAGACTCAGCGAAAAAGAAATGACATAATCCGAAATTTACCAGCCTTTGGAACAAAGCTTGAGCTATTTCTAAATTGCGGAATGGTGTATGAGGATGCGATGAGCAAGGTGATAGACGGATATAGCAAAGAATTTCCTAATGAGTTGTCTAAGTTAATTAGTGATGCAAAGGAACTTTCGTTGATTAGCGGAAGAGATGAGATGGAAATACTCGGAGAAAAATCTAGGTCATTAAAAATCAAAGAACTAACGCGTATTACAGCAATGATTGCTGATAGTAAATATAAAGGTACTGAGCTAGGAGAAAAGCTTTCTAGAGAAGGTGAGTATCTTTGGCAGAGAAGGATGAAAACTGCAGAAGAGAATGCTAAGCTTGCGGAGCTAAAACTCTCACTGCCTCTAGCCTTACAGTTACTATCACTTATAATCATCACAGCTGCACCTGCTGTAATACAATTCTAAATTAGGGGGACAAAATGTTAAGAAACAAAAAGGGAATGGAGATGGTACAGGTAGCAATATTGATTGCGCTAGCAATTTCACTAGGCATCATTTTTAGATCGCAAATCACAGAGTTTATCAATACAACTTTTGCAGATCTAAATGCTTAGGGAGGCACTTATGATGCTAATGAATAAAAAAGGAGGTGAGTATGTAGAAGCCTCAATCGTGCTTCCACTATTGGTACTTCTGATTGTAAGCATGATTTATGCAATGATGTTTTTTTACGGTCATGCCGATAGGCAAATGAAGCTACATAAGGTATCGCTTGATAAGGCAAAAACGAGCTCTTCACTGTTTAAAAAAGAAAAATATAAAGTAGAAGACTCATCCTTAATAAGTGGAGCTGCAAGAGTTTTGCTGAGAAAGGATATTTATGCGGATATATATTTGATAAATGAAGCAGATTTGGTTAGGGCAGGGAAATTTGTAAAGGGGTTAAAAGAGTGAGATGGTAAGAAATAAGCGGGGTATGGTTAGCGTATTCGTAATGATTTTTTCGGTTTCAATAATATCATTAGCCATGCTTTTTATTGGAGGGACAAGGGCAAAGGCTATAAGCTCAAGTGTAGAAAGCTTGGGACACCTATGGGCTAAATCAATCCTGGGTGAATATACAGACAAGCTTTATGAGCGATATGGAATATTCGCATATAAAGCCAAGTCGCCTGCCGAAGTCGACGATAAGCTTAACCAGCTTAGCGAAATTACCTTCAAGGGGAAGAGATATATAGACTGTGAAGGGTGCAATAGCAGTCTATATAAATATTCCCTAGCAGAGCTTGATAATTTTCAGAAGCAAGTTAATAAGGCTGCTGTAGCAGATAAACAAAAGAAATTTAAGGATATCGAGCTAGATATTTATACTCCGTCAGACAGAACGATTTCAAATGATGCTATAGTGGCAGGACTTCCATCAAAAGGAAGACTGAGCAGCTTCTCGCTAAGTAACTTTATAAATAAGATTAAAGAGATAGATGATATCAAAGATGTGCTAAAGGGCGGCAAAGATGAACTTCTACAAATGAAATACATGAAAAATCACTTCCAAAGTGCAGTTTCACAAAGTGAAGATGATGATAGTTTCTTTAAGTATGAGCTAGAGTATATACTCGCAGGTAAAGCTTCAGACGAAGGAAATCTAAAAAGCACTAGAAACAGGATAATTGCAATAAGAGAAGCGATGAACATAGCTTACATAAATCAAAATCCACAGATGAGGAATCTTGCTCTAACCATTGCTGAGCTTATCTCATCGCCAGCTGCAGCGCCAGCAACTCAGCAGGCACTAATAGCTGCGTGGGCATATGCTGAAAGCGTAAACGACTATAGACTGCTTGTTCATAGCAAGAAGGTACCTCTGATGAAGGATGATGATTCATGGGCGGTAAATTTAAAATCGATAATAACAAATCCAAATCCTGAGTATATAGATAAAAAAATAATGAAAAAGGTAACACATATAATGAATATCTTCAGGCGATGATATTTTTTTAACAAATAAGGATAATAGACTTCTAAGGATGATGGATTTGATAGAGATAAATATGAAATACTGTTATTATGGAAATTTCAGTATTTCAAGTCATTACACGGGTATTGATTACAGCATGGATGTAAATGGGAGGACGCATAATTTCAGTGCAGAATATTAGACTAGCTTTGCCAAAAACAAAAATAAATCTATAGTAAGTAATAAAAAGGGGTGCATACATTCTAGAAGCATGCATAGTGTTTCCACCATTTATAATCGCGATAATAATGCTATTATCTTTGATACCCGTGATGGCGGAATGGGAAAATGCCGTATATTCAGCTTGTGATGAGCTAAGGTCAAGTGATATAAGAGCGCACTTTTATAACGATAAGTTACTTGGCCAAGTTAGACTTAATAATAGGTTAAATAAAGAAAGCCACTTCATAGATCCTATTCAAGTGACTCAATATAAATATAGGCATAGCGATGGCAAATTTAACGACCTAATAACAGTTCGCATAGATGCTAGTTTTTCTAAGCGAGCTCCGCTTGCAATTAGAAGCCTTGATATGGATATGAAAATAAGATCAAGGGCATTTACGGGAGCTAGTATAGATGAGGATAGCGACAAGGATAGTTTTAACAAAAAAGAGGATTCCAAAGAAGTATATATATTTCCAGAATCAGGTAGAAAGTACCACAATAAATCATGTCAATGTCTTAATCCAGCATGTGAAAAGGTGTATATTACGCCAGCAATAAAATCGCGTTTTAAGCAGTGTGATATATGCAAAAAGAAGGGATATAAGGGAAATCAAGCAGTATTTTGTTTTTTCCATAGCGGTGAAGTATATCATCGTGGTGATTGTCCAAGCGTAGATAAATACTACGAGAAGATACAAAAGCGAGAGGCAATTAGCAGGGGGTACTCCGCCTGCTCAATATGTGGAGGATAATGTGAAAAATAATATTTTGATAAAGCCGATTACAGAGATAGATTATTATAGGGCTTTGATTTTATCATCAGGCATACATAGACTTTTTTTCTGCCAATGAAATTTCAGTTTATTAGAGATGATAGTAAAGTTAAAGTCAAGGAGTATTTTGTAAATATTGATGGATATGCAAACCTAAAAGAATATCTAAGGGATTCTTCACTAGAGGCATGGGATATAGCAGATATGATGATACAGCTAACTGAGGGCATAAATGAATCGATGTATAGATATGTATTTCCGTATGAATATAGAATCAGCCTAGATTATATCTACTATAGCAAAAGTCAAAAGAAGTTTAAACTTATGTTTATACCAAGTACTGAGCATCTAGATGACATGAATAGCCTAAATAAGATAGTCCTAGAGAGTTTAAATGCTTTGCTAGACGAGTTTAAACAGTTCATAGGTATAGTGGCTGATACAGAAATAAAATCTCTAAAAAGCTTAATTTGTAAGTCTGATACAGTAGATGATTTTACGGCTAAGATAAACGCACATAAAAGAAACATATGGAGGAGCGAGCAGGGTAAAATAAGTCGCACTATTGCTTTATAGCATGATTTCGTGTACGATTAAGCTATGATTCCAATTTCAACAAAGATGAGACCGCAGAATTTAGACGAATTCATGGGTCAGCAGCACTTTTTGTATAAAGGATCGTTGCTATACAATTCAATAAAGAACAAAACATTCGGTTCAGCAATATTTCACGGACCTTCAGGTACAGGCAAGACTACTCTTGCTAGAATAATTGCTGCAGAGCTCGATAGTGATTTTCATGAGATCAATGCAAGTACGACTGGAACCAAGGAGCTAAAGGAGATATTAGATAGAGCACGCCTTAGATTTTATGGTTTAGAGGCAAAATCAAGCTATATCTATATTGATGAGTTTCATCGCTGGAATAAGCTTCAGCAGGATTCGCTCCTAAAGGCATTAGAAGAAGGTGTAATTAAGTTCATTGCAAGTACAACCGAAAATCCGTATTTTGCAATAAACAACGCGATATTGAGCAGGGTTAGAAATATTTATGAGTTCAAGCGTCTTGATAAAGAGGTAATCAAAACGCTTCTTTTGCGTGCTGCAAATGATAAGGAGCGCGGATTAGGAAATCTTGATGTTAAATACGATGACAAGGCCATAGATGTTTTGGCAGAACTATCAAATGGAGATGCAAGAGTTGCACTTGATACACTTGGCTTCGTCTTTGAAAATCACCAAGATGGTAAGCCTGTAACTGCAGAGGATATATCTGAAGCAATGCAGAGAAAAATAGGTTTTTATGACCGTGGAGACGATAAGTATGACCTGCTATCTGCGCTTCAAAAATCGATAAGGGGAAGTGACCCTGATGCATCAATATATTACTTTGCTAGACTTGTGGATGGGGGTGCAGATTTACAGATGATTGGTAGAAGGCTCCTTGTCATAGCTAGTGAAGATATAGGTATGGCATATCCCTCAGCGATAAGTATAACTCACGCATGTGTGAGCGCTGCGCTTATGGTAGGATTCCCTGAAGCTGCGATAAATTTAGCAGAAGCTGTAATAATGCTAGCTTCATCTCCTAAATCAAACCGCTCTGTAATGGCATATTATAAAGCTATGAGCGATATTAAGCACAAGGAGACAGATATGGTTCCTGACCATCTTAGAGACTCACATTACAAGGGTGCAAGAGACAAGGGACTAGGCAAGGATTACAAGTATCCACACGATTTTGGTGGATATGTAAAGCAGCAATATTTACCTGATAATCTTCATGCAGAAGGGGTAAGATATTATGAGCCATCTGAAAATGGTTCAGAAGCAAATTTTAAAAGATTTTTAGAAGAGTTAAGAAAAAAATATGGAGATAATTAGAGCAGATAATTCCGGATTTTGTTTTCGAGTAAAGAAGGCCCTGGAGACTACACAGGACCAGATAAAAGAAAGCAAGGCTAGCAATAGCAAAGGAAGTCTATTCACTTGTGGACCTTTGATTCATAATAAAATTGTTACAAGCCAGCTTGAGAATGATGGCGTTCGCATTATCAAAACGCCAGATGAGGCAAAAGAGGGCGATACAATAATCGTAAGATCTCATGGGGAACCAAAGGCTTTCTATGACAGAATGGACAAGCTTAATCTAAACTATGTGGATACTACTTGTCCCTTTGTTTCAAAGATACACACCATAGTAAATGGTGCTTGTAAAGAAGGAAAGAAGATAATAATTATAGGGGATGCAAATCATCAGGAGGTTATTGCAACCAATGGATGGTGCGATAACTCTGCATATATTATTAACAGCCCTGACGAGGTCGAAAAAGTAGAAAGTGGAGAGTATCTTGTGGTCTGCCAAACGACTATAAGAAAAGAGCTTTTTGAGTCAATAATCGATGCGCTAGAAGCAAAGGGCTGTAAGCTAGAGATAAAAAATACCATCTGCAATGCTACAAGTCTTAGGCAGGATGCATGCCAGAGACTAGCCAAGGAAGTCGATGCGATGGTTATTATTGGTGACAAGCAGAGCTCGAATACGAAGAAATTATATGAAATTGCAAAAAAACATTGCAATAATTCGTTTTTTGCCGAAAATATTAGTGATTTACCATTGAAAGAAATTCAAAAATATAATAAAATAGGAGTCGCGGCAGGTGCTTCAACACCTGAAAGCGTAATTAAGGAGGTTATTGCCAACATGAGCGAAACAGAAAAAACCACAATGGCGGATTTCATGGATGAAATTGATGCATCTTTGAGACTCCCACATAACGGCGAAATTGTAGACGGAAAGGTACATCAGGTTACTGACAGAGAAGTGATCGTAAACCTAGGCTGCAAGAAAGACGGAATTCTTCCCGTAGAAGAAGTCACACTTGAGGAAGGAGAAAAACTGACTGATCTATTTCAGCCGGGCGACGAGATCCAGGCAAAGGTCGTAAAGACTGATGACGGAGACGGAAGCATCCTACTGTCCAAGAAGAAATTAGAAATTAGCAAGCATTGGGCAGAGATTAACGAAGCTCATGAGAATAAGACGGTAATAACAGTTAAGGTGCTAAGAGCCGTAAACGGCGGTGTAATCGCAGCATACAAGGAAGTTACAGGATTTATTCCTATGTCTCAGCTCTCAGATAGATATGTTGAGAATGCAGATGAATTCATCGGACAGACACTTGATGTTCTTGTAACAAGAGTTGATGCTAAGAGAAACAGAGCACTATTCTCACACAAGGCTATTCTTCTTGCTGAGAAGCAGAAGCTAATCTCAGGTATCTGGGACAGCATAAGCGTAGGTGACATCGTTGAGGGTACAGTAATGAGATTCACTGACTACGGTGCATTCGTAGACATCGGCGGAATCGACGGACTACTCCATATCTCAGAGATTTCATGGGGTAAGCTAAAGCACCCACAGGAAGTACTTGAGACAGGACAGACTGTTCAGGTTAAGGTGCTTTCAATGAACCAGGAGAAGGGTAAGATTTCACTTGGACTAAAGCAGATCACACCAGAGCCATGGAGCATTATCAACGATAAGTACCAGGTAGGTGAGATTGTAAGCGGTAAGGTAGTTCAGATCAAGGAATACGGCGCATTCGTTGAGCTAGAGCCTGGTCTAGACGGACTTGTTCACATTTCAGAAGTTGCTCATAAGAGAGTTTCTGATATTGCTGAAGAACTTCAGCTTGGACAGCTTGTTGATACAAAGATTCTTGATATCGATGTAGATAGAAAGCGTATCAGCCTAAGCATTAAGGCAGCTGCTCCAGCTCCAGAAGTAGTAGAAGAGGAAGTTGAAGCTACTGAAGAAGCTTAATCGCAGATGAATTTATAATCGCAGGAAGCTATGCTTTCTGCGGTTTTTTAATATATTTGATGAGGTAAGATATGAAGATAGAGAGAATTGTTCAGGGATGCCTTGAGAGCAATTGCTACATTATTTACCATAATGAGGGCGGTGAATGCTATATCATAGATCCAGGATACAATGCAGCAAAAATCATAAAGCATATAGAAAGTAAGAATTTAAAGCCAAAGGGAATACTTTTGACACATATGCACCATGATCATGTTGGAGCAGTCCATGGAATAAAGGCAAAATTTGATGTACCTACTTATATGCATGCACAGGATGCACAGGAATATAAAGGTCACATCGATAGATTACTATATGGTGGAGAAGAGCTGGATTTGGAAGGTGAGACCATCAAAATTCTTCATACTCCAGGACATAGCCATGGCTCAATATGCATAATGTGTGAGGAAAGTAGGCCTGCTTCACAGGTGATACTATTTTTGACATCGACCTTGGACGCACAGATTTAAACTGTGGAAGCCAGAAAGAAATGGAAGACAGCATAAGAAATGTAATCAGCAAGTGGGATAATTCCATAACAATTTACCCAGGTCATGATGTTAGTGCAACAATGAAGCAGGTAAGAAAATACAACACAGAATATCTGGCTATAATGCAAGGAACTGGCGATGGAAATTAAGATGATAGGTCTTGACCTTGATGGCACGGCACTAAATGATAGCGGCGAGTTTTCAAAGAGAACAAGGCAGGCTTTTAAAAGAGCACATGAACATGGCATACATGTTGTGATTGCAACAGGTAGAGCTGAGTTTTCACTGCCCCAAAATATAGCAGAAATTGAAGGCCTAGAATATGTAATTACATCAAATGGAGCTAGAGTCCTAAGGCTGAGCGATGGATCTGTAGTGTATAAAAATTTCATTAAGCCCCACAAAGTTCGTGAGGTCATAGAAGTTCTAAAATCACAAAATGCTAGGGCTGAAATGTTTGCAAACGGCAAAGCATACATAAGCAGAAGCGAATATGATGCTATCGTTTCTGGGGATATTTTGACAAGAAGCAGGGGATATGTGATTGCTACGAGAAACCCGATAGACGATATATTTACACATATGATTGACTGGGAGGATCATATAGAAAATATCAGTGTGAACTACCCAAATGATGAGGCAAAGCGTGCTTGTGAAAAGAAGTTAGCTGAGATTGAAGGAATTACAGTTACATCATCATTTCCGCTAAATAATGAAATCGGTGGCGCTACTACGAGCAAGGCGGATGCGTTAGAATTCCTGCTTCAGAGCTTTGGACTGCACAAGGATAATCTGATGGTTTGTGGCGACAGCAGAAACGACATGGCAATGATAGAACATGCAGGTCTAGGCATAGCTATGGAAAATGCAGATGACTGTGTAAAGGATGCTGCAGATATTACGACTCTATCAAATGAGGAAGATGGCGTAGCCTATGTAATAGAGAAATACGCATTAAAATCTATATAATTAAAGAATCAAACACATGAATAAAGCTTCTTTGCTTAAATCAAGCGAGGAAGTTTTTTTATTTGCAAGGACTTAGGAAAATTTAATATCAAATATCAAAAAAATATATAAGAATTTTTCGGATTATATCTAGTATATGGATTTCATAGTGGTATAATATACATAGTTACTTATAAATTCAAACGGTCTTAATGTTGATATATCTGTCAAAAGACATGATGAATTCAGATATAAGTAATTAATATATAACAGTTTTAAGGAGGCCTATATGAATAAATACCTTGATAATCCTATCCCGGTAATCGCAGATCCAGGGAATTGCGAAAGAAGGGCTTTTATCGACTCTCCCCTAGTTGATATAGAGCCAAACGATAAGCTTTTGATAGAAATGCAGTATCCAATTCTAGGATTCGAAAATGCAGAAAAAGCGTTGTATGGCAAGGAAGGAAGTTGTAGAAATGCTGTATAGAGCAGCAGAGAATCTTCCTTCAGGGTATAAATTTGTAATCTGGGATGCATGGAGACCATTTGCCCTACAAAAGGAACTTTTCATTTCTTATAGTAGTAAAATAATCAAAGAGTTTCATTTAGAAGATTTAACATCTGAGGAACAGGAACACGAAATCGCAAAATTTATAGCTGATCCAATTTCAAATGAAGAGCTTCCGCCAGCTCACACGACGGGTGGCGCGATTGATTTGACGATCATGGGACCTGATGGTAAGTATTTAGATTTTGGAACTGACTTTGATGCATTTACTGAAAAAACTAGAGCAGCCTACTACGAGACCATAGATGTTGAGGGTGATTCTAAATCAAAGGAAATACGCGATAATCGAAGGTTTTTATACAATTTGATGATTGAAGCTGGCTTTGGAAATCTACCATCTGAATGGTGGCACTACGAATACGGAGATAAAAATTGGGCTGATATCCAAGGAAAATCTGCATTATATAAAGGGATTTTTTTAAATATTAACTGCATTGTTAATTCAAAAAAAGAAGATGTATAATTATTTTAACTATTCATTCTAGCATCAGAAAGGAGACCTGATTATGTTAAGTTCATTCTTCAAGAGTGCTCTAGGTAGAGATACTCTTGTGGCAGCAGATGATACGTGGACACTATTATTCATCCTCGTTGCATCAGTTGCTACAGCAATTTTTTTGGAGCAGAAGTACGCTTGGGCTTCTAAAATTTCAGGAGCAATCATTGCACTTATTATGGCACTTGTGCTATCAAATCTAGGAGTTATTCCTATTCATAGTACTCTGTACGATGATATCATCTGGGGCTATGCAGTTCCAATAGGAATTCCGCTATTACTTCTTCAGTGCAATATGAAGAAAATCTGGAAAGAAACCGGCCGAATGATGGTCGTATTTCTAATAGGTGCTGTGGGAACATGCGTAGGTGCCTTGCTAGCTTACACACTTTTGCATAATTACATTCCAGAGGCATCTGGAGTTGCGGCTATGATGACCGGCTCATACATAGGCGGAGGCGTTAACTTTGCAGCGCTTGCAACTCAGTTTAAGGTTACGGGACAGACAATAGGAGCAGTAACCGTTGCAGACAATCTACTGATGGCATTGTATTTCTTTGCATTAATCATGTTTGCAGGACTTAATTTCTTCCGTAAGCACTTTGCTCATCCACACATCGATGAGGTTGAACAAAATGGACTAGACGACTCAAAAACACAGGCAGCAGCTTATTGGAGCCGCAAGGATATCTCGCTCAAAGACATCGCCTTTAATATTGCATATGCAGTTACAATTGTCTTCCTATCAAATCTAATTTCACATGCTATTGCAGGTGCAATTCCAACAGATAATGCAGTTCTAAAGATGTGCAATATATTCTTTGGATCACAGTATGTTTGGATTACAACACTTTCAATGATAGTTGCTACCTACGGTGAAAAGAAGGTTGAAAAGATGAACGGTGCACAGGAAATCGGTACATATTTCATCTACATGTTCCTCTTTGTAATCGGTGTTCCAGCATCAATCGTAGAGATTATTACAAATACACCAGCGCTGCTGCTATTTACAGCGATAATGGTGCTTGTAAATATGATATTCTGCTTTGTTGGCGGTAAGCTTCTCAAGTTTAATTTAGAAGACTGCATCCTCGCATCAAATGCAAATATTGGAGGACCAACAACAGCGGCTGGAATGGCTATTTCACAGGGCTGGAGCAAGCTTGTAGGACCTGTAATGCTCATAGGTACATTCGGTTATGTTATCGGCACATATCTTGGTGTTATCATTGGAGGAATCCTCGGAGCGTCCTAGATTATACAAAAATTAAATTAGACAAACCTGGGCTTGATGAAGCTCAGGTTTTTTGATGTTCAAAATCAAAATCCTGTATGGGAAAATTTGACATTTATACCGTACGATGATAAATTGGAAATATATTACATTTTTGATGGAGGAGCATTGTATAAGCAAAAGTTTGGGAAACTAGGTGAGGATCTTGCCTGCACCTATTTAGAGAATAAGCAGTTTGAGGTTTTAGCACGAAATTATAGGAAAAAATACGGGGAGATAGATCTTGTTGCACTTCACAAGGGAACGCTTCATTTTATCGAGGTGAAAACTCGTTCAACGGACAGATTTGGAAAGCCAGCAGAAGCTGTAAATAGCGAGAAGATGTCTAAGATGCTAAGACTTGCGCAGGTATTTATCAAAGAGAATAAGTGCGAGTTTTACAGATACTCTTTTGATGTGATTGAAGTGAAGCTAAACCATATAGAGGGGGTACTTTGATGATGAAAGCCTATGGAATGATAGTGCACGGACTTAAGGCTATAAAGATAGAGGTAGAGAGTAGTATTTCTAGAGGCATACCTCACTGCAATGTAATTGGTTATGGAAATACCATCGTTAAAGAAGCTATTCTCAGAGTTAGATCTGCCATAGAAAGCTCAGGTCTAGAATATCCAATGTCAAGAATAACCATAAATCTTGCTCCGGCGGATATACCTAAGAGGGGAAGTCAGCTAGAGCTTGCCATGGCTATTTCACTTCTTGCAGCAAGTGGTCAGGTATTTGATGGGGAATTAGAGAACACATGCTTTGTTGGTGAGTTATCTTTGGATGGTAAGATTAATCCATGCAAAGGTATTTTAGCAATTCTCCTTGAGGCAAAAGAGAAGAAGTTCAAGAACGTGATAATTCCAAAGGCTAATGTGCATGAAGCAGAGCTCGTTGATGGCATAAATATCTACACGTTTGGAAAGTTAGCCGACGTAGTGAATTTCGTGAACAAAAAGCAAACACCTGACAAAATCAAACACAAAAGTAGGTTTTTAAGTGGCAATAATTTCAGTAAAGATTTCAGCGATATTAAAGGACAGGAAGCGGTAAAGAGAGCTATTCTAATTGCGGTAGCTGGAGGTCATCCTATTTTGATGGTTGGCAGCCCAGGTGTAGGAAAGAGCATGCTAGCTGAGCGAGTTCCTGGTATAATGCCACCTTTAGAACAGGACGAAATTATAGAGTCAGGTGTAATTCGCTCTGTTTCAAGAGAATCATTAAATGAGGAGTTTACAAGTACTCCGCCTTTTAGAAGACCATCGGTAAATATAAGTATACCAAGTCTTTTAGGTTCTGGATATCCACCAAGACCGGGAGAGATTACTATGGCACATAAAGGCGTTCTTTTTCTTGAAGAGATAAATGAAATGAACAGGCTTGCTGTTGATGCTCTTAGAGTTCCACTAGATAGAAAGAGTGTCTGCTTAAACAAACGAGGAGAAGTTTTTAATTATCCAGCCGATTTTCTTTTGATATCTTGCGCTAATCCATGTAAATGTGGTTATCTTCATAGCCCCAAAAAAGAGTGCACCTGTACAGCTAGCGAATTAGCTACATATAAGGCAAGACTTTCAGGTCCCATAAGCGATAGAATAGATATCCATATTTTTGTGACCGAGCCTGATTTTGACGAATTTACATCTAGTGAGGGTCTAAGTAGTGCAGATATGAGAAGTATGGTATTAAAGGTTAGAAAACTTCAATCAGAGCGTTATACAAGGGAGGAATTCAATCTGAATTCTAGTATTTATGATAATAAAATTGCTAAATACTGTAGCTTTGATAGAGAGGGCGAGGCATTTATAGAGAAAGCATATAAGGCGCTAAATCTAAGCCCAAGAAGTATGGTGAAAATCAGAAAGATTTCAAGAACTGTAGCAGATTTAGACGAAAGCAAGGAAATTAAACTTAAACATATATCTGAAGCAATACAATTCAGACAGAGGTGGTAGATGACTAATGTGATAGAAGAAAAAAATGAAAATTATCCAATCAAGATTAAGGAATGTCTTCCAGATTACAAGCCCCTTTATTATAGAGGGAATTTATCACTTTTAGATAAACCTTCCATTGCTATTGTTGGAAGTAGAAAGGCTTCATCATATGGAAAGAGCTGTGCAAGAGCTTTAGCAAAATGTGCGGTAGAGTATGGCGCCGTAGTAGTTAGTGGCCTTGCTTTAGGTATAGATTCTGAAGCTCATAGTGCATGTCTAGAAAATGGAGGAGAGACAATTGCTGTACTTGCTAATGGAGTCGATGTCTTCTATCCAAAGAGAAATCAAGCACTGCAAAAAAGAATAGAAGAAACTGGGCTTCTTCTTAGTGAATATGAGGATGGTACAAGAGCACAAAGATACACATTTCCCGTAAGAAATAGAATAATAAGTGCAATATCTGATGCAATCGTCATTGTTGAAGCAGGATCGCGCAGTGGTTCACTTATCACAGCTGAGTGTGCGCAGGAGCAAGGTAAGGAGGTTTACTCAATACCTGGTAATATAACAAGCCCAGGAAGTCTTGGTACAAATAAGCTTATCAGAGATGGTGCAGTTCCACTTATAAATTTTGATGAATTATTTGAAGACCTTGGACTAAGTAAAACAAACAAGAAAATAAATCAAATTTTTCTAAGTAAAAACAGAATCAAGGGTACTTGAGGTAGTCAAAAAGCGGTTCAGAACTCTCAATTGAACAAATCCGTCACATAATTGACATAGATTTAGCAGAAATTAATGCTATAATTACGATTCTTGAGATGAAAGGGCTTATTTTTGTGAAATGGGAAAAGTAAGCATTGCAAATTTATAGAAAAAAACTATACAATAGGAATTTGTAAACATAGTTTATTGCGATAATTGCAATATATTTAGAAAAAGATAGGGATAGTTTTTAGGAGAGTTAAATGGCAGCTGTCAAATCAGGAAAGAGCAAAGCGAAATCACCGAGTTCAAAGAGCAACAAGACTCTAGTAATCGTGGAATCTCCGTCCAAGGCGAAGACAATAGGAAAATATTTAGGCAGCAGGTATAACGTAATTGCTTCCGTTGGACATGTAAGAGATTTGCCAAAGAGCAAGCTTGGAATAGATATAGATGATAACTTTGAGCCTCAGTACATTTCCATAAGAGGAAAGGGTGACCTCATCAAAAGTCTCAAGAAAGAGGCTTCTAAGGCGAGCAAGGTTTATCTTGCAACTGACCCTGATAGAGAGGGAGAAGCTATATCTTGGCATTTAGCATTCCTTTTGGATTTAGATCCAGAGGAAGCTTGCAGGATAGAATTCAATGAGATCACAAAAGACACTATAAAAGAAGCAATTAAACACCCACGTAAGATAAACATGGGTCTTGTTGATGCGCAGCAGGCAAGACGTGTTCTAGATAGACTTGTGGGATATCAGATTAGCCCGCTCCTTTGGAGGAAGGTAAGAAAGGGACTTTCCGCCGGAAGAGTTCAGTCTGCAGCCCTTAAGATAATCTGTGATAGAGAACGCGAGATAGAGAAATTTGAGCCAAAAGAGTTCTGGAATATTACAGCTGAATTCAAGAAGGGCAAGAAGTTTCAGGCGAAACTTGCAGAGGCAAACGGCAAGAAAATCCTTGTCGAAAACAAAGCACAAAATGACAATATAATAAAGGAACTTAATTCGGGTGAGTTTATTGTATCTGATGTAAAGGAAAAAGATAAGAATGCAAAAACCTTATCCTCCTTTTACAACAAGTAGCTTACAGCAGGATGCAGGAAACAAATTGAATTTCAATGCAAAGAAAACCATGATGATAGCACAGCAGCTATATGAGGGTGTAGATGTAAAAGGTAGAGGAACTACCGGTCTTATCACTTACCTCAGAACAGACTCTGTGCGTGTTTCTGATGCAGCAAAACAGGCAGCAAAGGAGCTAATAGTATCAAAGTTTGGTGCTGAATACAGCGCAAACAATGTTTTTCTCAAATAAGAAGAAAGACATACAGGATGCACACGAAGCAATTAGACCAGCAATCATAGAGCTTGAACCAGAACTTATCAAAGATTCACTTACAGCAGACCAGTTTAAGCTATACAAGCTAATCTGGAATAGATTCATGGCAAGCCAGATGTCACAGTCAAAGTCAAACAGCATGCAGGTAAACATTGCAAACGGAATCTACGGATTCAAAGCTAATGGATCTGAACTTCTCTTTGACGGTTTCAGAAGACTATATAATGCTGCAGACGATGAAGGAGCAAAGCTTCTTCCAAGTCTAGAAAAGGATGAGAAGCTTAAGGCAGAAAGTCTAAAGGGAGAGCAGTCATTTACTCAGCCACCTGCAAGATATACTGAAGCCAGCCTTGTAAAAGAACTAGAAGATAAGGATATTGGACGTCCAAGTACATATGCCCCTATAGTAAGCACTTTGACGGAGCGTAAGTATGTAGGGAGAGAAAAGAAGGCTCTTAAACCAACTGAACTAGGATTCCTCGTAAACGATTTGATGGAGGAATATTTCAAGGACATCGTCGATGCAGGATTCACGGCTAATATGGAAAATCGTCTAGATGATGTTGAAGTTGGCAGTCAGAAGTGGAAGGATCTTATTTCTGAATTCTATGGTCCATTCAAAAAAGAACTTGATGTTGCAGATAGTGCAATTGAAAAGATAGTAGTAGAAGATGTTCCAACGGGTGAGCTATGCGAGCTTTGTGGAAAGCCTATGGTTATAAAGGCGGGAAGATTCGGAGACTTTATCGCTTGTAGCGGATATCCAGAATGTAAGAACACCAAGCCAATTATTAAGACAATTGGTGTAAAGTGTCCAAATTGTGGTAAAGATATAGTAGCGCGCAAAAGTAAGAGAGGAAGAATTTTCTACGGATGCAGCGGATACCCTGATTGCTAAAACTGTATTTTGGAACAAACCAACAGATAAAAGATGTCCTGAATGCAATAGCATATTATTAGAAAAAAAGACAAAGAATAAAAATTTTGTTTGTTCAAACGAAAAGTGTGGGTATACAGAATAGTAACATTAGGAGGTTATTGACATGGTCGAATTCCACGCAACGACAATTTGCGCAGTAAGAAGAGGTCCAGATGACATAGCCATCGGTGGAGATGGACAGGTTACTATGGGCCAAACAGCGATAATGAAGAACGGTGCTAAGAAGGTAAAGAAAATATATAACAACCAGGTTTTAACAGGATTTGCCGGTTCTGTTGCCGATGCTTTTTCATTAACTGAGAAGTTTGAGAAGAAGCTTGAGGAGCACAGTGGAAACCTAAAAAGAGCAGCTGTAGACCTAGCTCAGATGTGGCGTTCTGACAGAGGTATGCGTAATCTTGAGGCTCTCATGATTGTCGTTGATAAGGATGACATGTTGGTAATTTCCGGCACAGGTGAAGTTATTGCACCTGATCAGGATTTTGTAGCTATCGGATCTGGTGGCAACTTTGCGTATTCAGCAGCAAATGCTTTGTTCAATCACACAGATATGAGCGCAGCAGAGGTTGTTGAGGAATCGCTGAAGATTGCTTCTTCGATTTGTGTATACACTAATGATAATATTAGTGTCGAGAGACTTTAGGAGGTTATTATGGCAAACAAATTTCAACTAATGACTCCGAAGGAAATCGTTGCAGAACTCGATAAGTACATAATCGGTCAGGATAAAGCAAAGCGCTCTGTAGCGATTGCACTTAGAAATAGATATAGAAGAAATCTTCTTTCCGAAGAAATGAGAGAAGAAATTACACCTAAGAACATTTGATGATAGGACCTACAGGCTGTGGTAAAACAGAGATAGCAAGAAGACTTGCTAAGCTTATGGATGCCCCTTTTGTAAAAGTAGAGGCAACAAAGTTTACCGAAGTGGGATATGTAGGAAGAGATGTCGATTCAATGGTAAGGGATCTCGTAGAGAGCTCTATCAGAATTACTAAGCAGTCAAGGCTTAAGGAAAAGTACGACATTGCAGATAAAATTGCCGAGGATAAGATAGTTGAGGCTATGGTTCCTGGCAAGAAAAAGAAGGAAGCGCCAAAGCAACCTCAGAATCCTTTTGAGATGCTAATGAATACAGCATACGGACAGAAGAAGGAAGAGGAACCTGAACAGGAAGCTACTACAGATGTAGCAATGGCTAGAGAGCAGGTGAGGCAGCAGCTAAGGCAAGGACTTCTCGAAGATCAGTATGTCGATATAGAAGTAATTGATGCTCCAAAGGGAAATCAGCTTGACATGAGTAACGAAGGAATGAGCATTGCAATCGGAAATATCTTTGGGGATATGATGCCTAATAAGACGAGAACAAAGCACGTACGTGTCAGCGAAGCACGTAAGATTCTCAGAGAGCAGGAAGCTCAGAACCTGCTTGATATGGAACAGGTAACAGATGACGCTATAGAAAATGCTGAGCAAAACGGAATAATCTTTATCGACGAAATCGATAAGATAGCTTCTGGAGCTGAGTTTACAAGCGGAGCATCTGTTTCAAGAGAAGGTGTTCAAAGAGATATACTTCCAATCGTGGAAGGTAGTGTAGTAAATACAAAGTACGGACCAGTTAAGACAGATCACATTTTGTTCATAGGAGCAGGTGCCTTCCATGTATCAAAGCCAACTGATCTAATTCCAGAACTACAGGGACGTTTCCCAATCAGAGTGGAGTTAGAGAACTTGACCACAGAAATCTTCAGAAAAATTCTAACTGTACCAGAAAATGCTATCATTAAACAAAATCAAGAATTAATGGCAACTGAGAAAATAAAATTGGAATTTTCAGAAGATGCTATTGACGAAATTGCCGAAATGTCGTATCTTATGAATGAACAGGCAGAAAATATTGGTGCCAGACGACTATATACAGTAATGGAGAAACTTTTAGAGGACATTTCATTCGATATTCCAGAAACTAACGGTGAGCCAATTGTGATAGATAAGAATTATGTCATAAGTAAGTTTAATGATACAGTTCATAAAGATGATATTGATAAATATATATTATAAATATTATAATGTAATAGAATTTTGAATGAAAAGGAAAAGGTGGATTCAAAAATGAAGAGTAATTTATTATCAAAAGTCAGAAGACTTAACAATGTACTATCGGAGAGTACATCAGGATTTGTATCTTTTGATGAACTATGCAATATATTGTACGACATGCTAAATGCAAATGTATATATCCTGAACAAGAGAGGTAAGGTGCTAGCAGCAAAATTTGACAACGGTGAAGAAGCACCACTAGTAAAGGTAGAGGGAGGACACTTCGAGCTACCTAAGGAGTTCAACGACAAGTTCCTTGAGCGTAAAGAGGCTTGTGAGAATCTAACAAACGATGCTATCAAGAACATCTATGGAGAAGGATACTCACTATCATCTAAGTATCACACAATCGTACCTGTAATCTTTGGTGGTAAGAGAGTTGCTACACTTCTCTATGTAAGAGCAAGTGAGGCATTTACAGACGAAGATTTAGCTATCTGCGAATATGGTGCAACAGTAGTTGGTATTGAGGTAACAAGAGGAATCGCTCTTGAAGAAGAGGAAGACAACAGACTAAAGGCTGCAGTAAGCGTAGCACTTGAGACATTGTCATACTCCGAGCTTGAGGCTGTTATTAAGATTTTTGAGGAACTCAATGGAAACGAAGGACTTCTCGTTGCAAGCAAGATTGCTGATATGTCAGGAATCACACGTTCAGTAATTGTAAACGCTCTTCGTAAGCTAGAAAGTGCTGGTGTTATTGAGTCAAGATCTCTCGGAATGAAGGGAACAAGAATCAAGATCACAAACGAGTTCTTGAGAGAAGAAATCGAGAAGGTAGAAATTTAATTTACTAGATATTTCAAGGACCGCAGGTTTTAATCTGCGGTCTTTCTACTATAAGGAATTTATTGTAAATGGAAGCAGAGTATAAAACCATAAAAGATGCAGCACAAGCTGAGCTAAACATAGAAAAATCAAGGTTCATTTCGCACATTTCTCACGCAAACAATAGGGAAGAGGCAGAAGCCTTTATTCAAATGATAAAAGCAGAGTACAAGGACGCAACGCACAATGTATCTTCCTTTGTTATAGGTCCAAAAATGGAACTCAAATGGGCAACTGACGACGGAGAACCTCAAGGAACAGCCGGAATGCCGATTCTAAAGGTTTTGGAGGAGCAAGGTATAACTAATACGGTTGTTGTGGTTACCCGCTATTTTGGTGGAAAAAAACTTGGTACTGGTGGACTTGTAAGAGCATACACTGATAGCACGCTTGAGGCAATCAAAGCTTCAGGGCTCTGTGAGGTATATAAGATTTCTAGCATCAAAGCTAGGGTTGACTATTCATCATATAGCAAGCTAATAAAACTAAGCCTTCCATTTTATATGGAAATAGTATCAACTGAATTTCAAGATTCAGTGTCAGTAGAAATGGACTTTGATCCAGAAAGACTCGAAGAACTAAAAGATGCGATAGACAACCTGAGCAGGGGACAAGCTTCAATCAAAATATGTGAGGACAAAATCAAAGCAATTCCGATTGAGGGGTAAAATAATAGGCTTAGAGCATTAAATTGAATATATTATGAATAAAAATTCGATTAATGTCGGTTTTATTATTGACAAGCATAATAAAATATGGTAAATTCATATAGCTGAGTTATCCAAGGAAATATCCGAATTAGCACTCAAGAGAAAAAGTTCTTGACAATGTCAAGACGACACTCTATAATATGTAAGTGCGTCGGACAACGATGGAAGCAATTGAGGGCGTTTAGCTCAGCTGGGAGAGCACCTGCCTTACAAGCAGGGGGTCATAGGTTCGAGCCCTATAACGCCCACCATTATTGCGGCCTGGTAGTTCAGTTGGTTAGAATGCCAGCCTGTCACGCTGGAGGTCGACGGTTCGAGCCCGTTCCAGGTCGCCATCGATTTTTTAAGACACAATTACAATAAATATATATAATATGCTGGCGTGGCTCAACGGTAGAGCAGCTGATTTGTAATCAGCAGGTTGGGGGTTCGATTCCCTCCGCCAGCTCCATTTTAAGAAACTATACAAGTCAATAATATGGTATCCAGGTGAATATTGGCGCTGGGATATGCTTAATTTGAAAGAGGTCGTCGAGGGATTCCCGAGTGGCCAAAGGGGGCGGACTGTAAATCCGTTAGCTGAGCTTTCGATGGTTCGAATCCATCTCCCTCGACCAATTTTACAAATATATATGCGGAAGTGGCTCAGGGGTAGAGCATCGCCTTGCCAAGGCGAGGGTCGCGAGTTCGAATCTCGTCTTCCGCTCCAATTTATGCGGATGTAGTTCAATGGTAGAACCTCAGCCTTCCAAGCTGATGGCGTGAGTTCGATTCTCATCATCCGCTCCATTTTTTTCAGATAAGCGTGGGTCCATAGCTCAGTTGGATAGAGCAACGGCCTTCTAAGCCGTGTGTCTGGGGTTCGAATCCCTATGGACTCACCATTGTTGTTTGGTGAACGATGGGGTATCGCCAAGTGGTAAGGCAACGGACTTTGACTCCGTCATTCGTAGGTTCGAGTCCTGCTACCCCAGCCAGTAGAGATGACCCATTAGCTCAGTCGGCAGAGCACTTGACTTTTAATCAAGGTGTCCGGAGTTCGAATCTCCGATGGGTCACCATTTGATTATTTAAGAATCCACATTTATGGAGAGGTGTCCGAGTGGTTTAAGGAGCTGGTCTTGAAAACCAGTGATTCCGAAAGGGACCGTGGGTTCGAATCCCACCCTCTCCGCCACATAATTTATAGGTAGTAGATCAAGCCTGGAGAAGTACTCAAGAGGCTGAAGAGGACGGTTTGCTAAACCGTTAGGGTTCGTATTAGGGCCGCATGGGTTCGAATCCCATCTTCTCCGCCACATTAATATAGGGGTATAGCTCAGTTGGTAGAGCAGCGGTCTCCAAAACCGCGTGCCGTGGGTTCGAATCCTACTGCCCCTGCCAATTTAATACATATATCGGGGTGTAGCGCAGTTTGGTAGCGCAACTGGTTTGGGACCAGTGGGCCGCGGGTTCAAATCCTGCCACCCCGACCATTTTTTAAGGCGTGGGCCATTAGCTCAGTTGGTCAGAGCGTCCGGCTCATAACCGGCAGGTCCTGGGTTCAAGTCCCCGATGGCCCACCAAAATTTAAATATGATGTGCTCAGATAGCTCAGTTGGTAGAGCAGGGGACTGAAAATCCCCGTGTCCTTGGTTCGATTCCGAGTCTGAGCACCATCAATAAGCAGTTTTTCGATGCTTCGCGCTCGGAGAGCTGTTTTTTAATAGCCTACAGAAATTATATATTATGTATTTGTATATAATTTCGTTGTAGGCTTTATGCAAAGCTTGTCCAATAGCGAAGCTATTGGGTACAAGCGACTTAATAGCTTACAGAAGTCTCTAACTTCGTCGTAAGCTTTACACAAGGTTTGCCCAACAGCCTTGCTGTTGGCTGCAAACTACTGTGAACTAAATATAAATGTCTTTGATTTCGTCGTAGGCTTTATGCAAAGCTTGTCCAATAGTGAAGCTATTGGGTACAAGCGACTTAATAGCTTACAGAAGTCTCTGACTTCGTCGTAAGCTTTATACAAGGTTTGCAACAGCCTTGCTGTTGGCTGCAAACTACTGTGAACTAAATATATGTCTTTGATTTCGTGGTAGGCTTTTATGCAAAGGTTTGCCCAACAGTCACGCTGTTGGCTGCAAACTACTTAATAGCCTACAGAAGTCTCTGACTTCGTCGTAGGCTTTATGCAACACTCGCCCAAGAGCGAAGCGATTGGATGTGAGTGACTTAATAGCCTACAGAAATCTTTGATTTCGTGGTAGGCTTTACACAGGTTTGCCCAACAGCCACGCTGTTGGCTGCAAACTACTGTGAACTAAATATAAATGTCTTTGATTTCGTCGTAGGCTTTTATGCAGGTTTGCCCAACAGCCTTGCTGTTGGCTGCAAACTACTTAATAGCCTACAGAAGTCTCTGACTTCGTCGTAGGCTTTATGCAACACTTGTCCAGTAAAGCAACTGGCAGCGAGTGACTTAATAGCCTACAGAAATCTCTGATTTCGTGGTAGGCTTTACACAAGGTTTGCCCAACAGCTTTGCTGTTGGCTGCAAACTACTGTGAACTAAATATAATTGTCTTTAACTTCATCATAAGCTACTGCAGCACCAAACACATTTCATCTCCAATCCAATTATCTTTTTCAAACCAATTGCAAAATATCACATTTTGATAGATCAATATGATATAATTTCATTAGAAACTTATATATAGAAAGGTGAATTATGGCACAATTATATTATAGATATAGCACCATGAATGCTGGTAAATCAATAGAACTTATCAAGGTTGCATATAACTACGATGAGCGTGGAAAGAACGTAATGACACTTGTACCGTCAGTAGATGATAGGTATGGACAGGGCGTTATAACATCTAGGATTGGTGTACAGAGAGAAGCGACAATTGTTAATGATAATACAAATATCTTGGAACTTTTTATGTCAGAAAATGAGAAGCATAAGATAGATTGTGTTCTCATTGATGAGTGCCAGTTTTTGAAGAAGCATCATGTACTAGAGCTCGTTGAGATAGTGGATAGCTTTGATGTACCAGTACTTGCATATGGACTAAAGAATGATTTCAGAAACGAGATGTTTGAAGGATCATATTATTTACTAATATACGCAGACAAGATAGAGGAAATCAAGACTATTTGCTGGTGCGGACGTAAGGCGACAATGGTTGCCAGAGTTGTAGATGGTAAAATAGTTAAGCATGGCAGACAGGTTATGGTCGGCGGAAATGAGATGTACGTCTCGCTTTGCAGAAAACACTATAACGATGGCAGGTTAAATGACAAAAACTAGTGTAATAAAAGACGCTGTAGGCAATTGCTTACAGCGTTTTGACATATAGTCCTTATTTTCTGATATATACCCTAGGTGGTCTTGCAGAAAGCCTGCAAATTATATCGTTCTTGTTTGTTCCTACAAGCTCGCTTGCTTCCTGGATTGTCATGGAACCATCTTTACCGTTACCATAGATGATCGCTTTATCGCCCTCAGCTACATCTTTGATATCTGTTACATCTGCAACAACCTGGTCCATGCAAAGGACTCCGACAATGTTTGCTCTTTGACCTTTGATGATAACATAACCCTTGTCACGCATCTGACGTGGGTAGCCATCTGCATACCCAAAAGGTAGGGTAGCGACAATGCTATCTCTTTCGGCCCTCCAAAGGAAATCGTAACCAACACCATCGCCCTTGTTTATTTTGTGAATCTGAGATATTGCAGTCTCAAATGTTATAGCGCTTTCTACGTCTATGCTTCCTTTGTGAAAGCCCTTCATTCCGTAGATTAAAGCACCTGGTCTAATCATATTCATTCTAAGCTCTGGACTATCGACGCAGGCAATGCTATCGGCTATGTGCTTATATTTGAACTTAAAGCCTTTTTTCTCAATGCGGTTTATGAAGTCAGTCAAAAGTTCATACTGTTTTGCATCATCTTCTTCACTAGCGAGTGCAAGATGTGAAAATATACCTTCAACCTCAATTCCTTCAAGACCAAACATTTCTTCTACATCGCGTGCAAAGTCCTCTGTAGGCTCTGAACCTAGCCTATGGAAGCCCGTATCGAGCTTTACATGGATTTTAGTCCTTGTACCGAGCTCTTTTGAGATATCTGATAAAAGTCTCGCCTGATGGAGCGAAAAGACAGTTTGAGTGATGTTTAGTTCTGCTACCTTATGCAGATATCTGTCAGGAGTATGTCCTAAGATAAATAGGGGGTAGTCTGGGTACTTTAATCTAAGGTCTATTGCTTCTGTCAAAGTTGCAACAGCAAGATGGCTAGCACCATTTTCCATGAGAGTAGGCGCAATTGCAAGTGAGCCTAGTCCATATGCATTAGCCTTAACTACGGCCATTACTGAAACCTCATCGCCAACCATTTCCTTAATTGCGCGCATGTTGGCAGCTATTTGATCTAAGTCTACAATAATTCTGGTGTCTCTATAAATCTGGTCAGTATGCATTTTTCCTCCTAAAGCTTGTTCTGTATTTCTGAGATTATCTTTGATGTAAATGTCTGAGCAAAGATAGCAATCTCGGTGTAATTGAAGCGGTTATTTTCTTTGATTATCAGGTAGTTGTGGTCAAAGCCTGGAAGCTTATTATCTACGAGTTCATCCATGCTTACCATATTCTTTATATCTATGAAAGCTGATCCAGTCATAGTTTCTGCGGGAATCTCTATAACATATTTAGAATCTATCTTGCTTATATTCACGCTGTATGGTGCCTCAAAGGAAGGGAAGGAGATGTAGTCAATAGCATCTTCCATATGCCCTTTTATAAAAAGTGTGCTATGCTTAAAGTCAATTTTTTCAATAAAACCGCCTTCATGAGGCATGCCCTGATGACATATAGCTCTCGAAAAATCTGCGTGTTTAATGACACTAACAAGTTGAAATAGCTGCTTTATATCATCGCTATTATGAAGCAAAATCTGAGAAAGCATATCCTTGGAACCCGTCGTTTGATATTGAGAATAGAGTTCTACGCTCTCCTTACCACTGATTTTATCGCTCCTATCTGTAGATAGACCAGCAAAAACTTCAAGCGACTTTTGGCTCATGCTTCCAAGTAGTTTAGGAAGGTCTGAGTAGTGCTTCATAATCATGAAAAGGTCGAGGTTGCAAAGAGCTCTGAACTTGATACCGTACTTCTCAGAGCGTTTATTCAAAAATGGAATATCAAAGAGTTTGCCGTTATATGTTACGACATAGTCGACATCCTCAAGGGATTTGTTTGCTAAAGCGATGATTTCCTTTTCTTCAGCAGGTGTTTCTGCAAAGAACTGCTCAAGACGAGCTTCTTTTCCATCAAAGATAACAAGACCTATCAAAATAACAGCACTGAAGTTTGGCGATAGGCCAGTTGTCTCAATATCTAAAACTGCAAAGCTTTTACCAGCGAAGAACATGTTAAAGAATGCAGGAAAATCGCAATATATATCTAATTTATCTTTTATATTTATCATACTAACCTCACGTTAATATATATGTATCCATATCCGAAAGTATTATAACATAAAAAAACAAAAGAAACCTGAAAAGGTTTCTTTTTGTTAAAAAGGGTATTGGGATTAGAGATTAAGAGGTTATCAGGGGATAACCCTTGTTTACATTATAGCTACTCATCCTTAGAATTGCAAGTACTAATTGCATAAATATACTGTTATTTTTTTAACTTTTGGTAAAAAAAATAGCAAAAAAATACTTAAAAAAAGTTTGAAATTTGTTTGATTCATCAAAAAAATATCTGAATTTTTAGCATCGATTTTTGTGAAAAAAAGTGACGGATTTATAATATATTCATATAAAATGTATAAATAATACATAAAAAAACATATATAATTAATTTAATAATGCCTATATAAAAATATGATATAATATATTAAAATCCGCGAGGAGGTTTTGTTATGACATTTGAAGAAAAAACGCTTAATTCAGAGCGTATTTACGAAGGTAGAATACTTAATTTGAGATGCGATGAGGTTACAACAGTCAATGGAACTTCACATCGTGAGATAATTGAGCATAATGGAGGAGCAGCGATAGCAGCTTTAACAGACGATAGAAAATTAGTTATGGTTAAGCAGTTCAGAAAGCCATCTGATCGCGTCATGCTAGAGGTACCAGCAGGTAAAAGAGACGGTAAAGAAGCAGGACTTGATGTAGCAAGGCGAGAGCTAAAAGAGGAGACTGGATACTCTGCGAAGTCCATGACATACCTGACTTCAATATTCCCAGCAATTGGCTATTCGGAGGAGGTCTTGGATATATATCTTGCTGAAGATCTTGCAGCTGGGGAGACTGATTTTGATGATAACGAAGCCATAGACATGCTTGAGGTTCCGCTTGATGAGCTCGTTGATATGATTATGGCGGGAAAGATTGAAGATGCAAAGAGCATAGTGGCTATTATGATGACAGCAGAAGTACTGAGAAGGAGAAGCGATGGATAATATTCGTAGTTTCAGATTATCTAAGAGACAGCAAAAATACGTCAGAAAATACAATACTAGCATATAGCAGAGACATCCTAGCTTTCGAAAAGTACTTAGGCAAAAAAGGAAAAGAACTTCTAGAGGCTACTCAGACAGATGTACTTTCATACATTATGGAACTTAGCAAGGCAGGGAAGTCTATATCTACAACAAATAGAAAACTTGCTTCAATCAGAGCTTTTTATACATTTAAGATTAAGGAAAATGAGCTAAAGACAAATCCTGCAGATGATATTAAAACTCCTAGGGCCGAGCGTAAGGAAGTTGATTTTCTAAGCATAGCAGAGGTTGAGGAACTTCTAAAGCAGCCTGGTGAAAGCGTTAAGGGCTATAGAGATAGAGCCATTTTTGAGGTTCTATATGGAACTGGAATAAGAGTTAATGAGCTGATTGAGCTAAACCTTGATGATGTAAATCTTCGCATGGGATTCATAACCTGTCAGGGTAATGGCAAGGGAAGAATTGTACCTCTAGGAAGTTATGCGAAGGATGCTATTAAGAAATACTTTGATAGCAGTATGCCAAGCCTAGCAAAGAATAAGAACTATCAGGATGGAAGTGCACCTTTGTTCCTAAATTACATGGGTGAGAGATTCACTAGACAGGGCCTTTGGAAGCTTATGAAGCAGTATGGTAAGGCTGTTGGAATGGAGGAGAGAATTACTCCTCATATACTCAGAAATTCATTCACTGTTCATATGATACAAACGGTGCAGATCTAAAGACTTTGCAGGAACTTTTAGGTTATGATGACATGCAGGCACTTCAGGTTTTCATGCAGCTTTCCAAGAGTAGAATCAAGGATGTTTACGATAGAACTCATCCAAGAGCCTAGATTTGTTATATAATTGGCGATAAATTATCAAAAATGCACAATTTTGCTTGCATTTGTCTCTTTGAGATGATAATATATTTAAGTTAGTACGGGTGGTCCTCTGCATACAGTAGTGGCAAGAACACCTTGGAGGGAAAGGAGGAACCCAATCAATGAATATTTTAGATTCAGTTGCTCAGGATTATCTCAAGAAGGATGTCCCTGCATTTAACGTAGGTGACCAGGTAAAGGTCCACGTTAAAATTAAGGAAGGCGCAAGAGAAAGAATTCAGATTTTTGAAGGTTTTGTTCTTAAGAAGCAGAACGGTGGAATCGGTGCTACATTTACAGTTAGAAAGATTGCTTCTGGTGTAGGTGTTGAGAAGACATTCCCACTTCATTCTCCATGGGTCGAGAAAATCGAAGTTGTTAGAGAAGGTAAGGTTAGAAGAGCTAGACTTCACTACATGCGTGGCAGAACAGGTAAGGCTGCTAAGATTAAGACTAAATAATAACGGTCACAAAGGACATCCGCATGGGTGTCCTTTTTACTAATAGTTGCGTTGAAATTGAAAGAGGTTCAAGATGTCATTGCAAAACATAAACTGGTATCCAGGTCACATGAAAAAGACGAGAGAGCTTATTGCTAGTAATCTCAAGCTTGTTGACATAGTAATAGAGGTTATAGACGCTAGAATTCCTATTTCGAGCAGAAATCCAGTAATCGATGAGCTTACAGCAGGTAAGCAGAGAATAATTATCCTAAACAAGAGCGATCTATCAGACGGTCAGGAAAATAAGCGCTGGATAGAAAAACTTAGCAAGGATGGAAGCAAGGTTATGACTCTTGATTCCATGCACGGCGTTGGAATTAAGGAACTTCTTAATTTGATGTCAAAAATAGAGGACGATATCAATAAGGATAGGGTCCGTAAGAAGAACCTAAGACTAATGATTGTCGGTGTTCCTAATGTTGGAAAGTCATCTTTGATTAATCGTCTAACGGGCAAGAAGAGTGCAAAGACAGGAGATAAGCCTGGTGTGACTAAGGGAAAGCAGTGGCTGACTCTTTCAAACGGAATGCAGCTTCTCGATACTCCAGGCATCCTGTGGCCTAAGTTTGAAGATGAAAATGTAGGAATAAAACTTGCTTTCTGTGGCTCTATCAAGGATGAAATTCTTGATTTAGAGACACTTGCGCTTAGGCTCATTGAGCTTCTTCAGGAGGAGTATCCTAAGCTCTTAGCAAATAGATATAAGCTTGAGGAAATTTCTGATGAGGGACTTGTGAACATGGATAATATAGCGCTAAATAGAGGATTTATTCTATCAAAAGGTAGAATAGACTATAGCAGATGTGCAAAGACTGTCCTAGATGAATTTAGGTCTGCTCAGATTGGTAGAATCACTTTAGAAAGGGCTAAGTAATATGACTAAAGCTGAAAGACTTGAGCTTGCTATCAAAAGGACTGAGGAGCTTAGAAGGCCGGAAATAGAGCTCATGGACAAGGGATATAGTCTAATTGCTGGTGTCGATGAGGTTGGCAGAGGCTCTCTTGCTGGTCCGGTAGTTGCAGCCGCTTGCATTTTTGATAGAGATGTAGACATAGTTGGTATAGACGACTCCAAGAAACTAAGCGAAAAGAAGAGAGAGCAGTTCTTTGATGAAATTAAAGATAAGGCTCTAGCATATGGTATTGGAGAAGCTTCGTGTGAAGTCATCGATGAAATTAATATTTTAGAAGCAACTAAACTTGCCATGAAAAGGGCGATAGATGAAGCTGATAAAATGCTGGAATCTAAGGGAAGAGATAGGATTCAAATTGTAATCTTTGACGCTGTAAAGATCAATGATTTAAAGAAGGAACAAATATCGGTAATCAAAGGTGATCAGACATATTTCTCTGTTGCAGCAGCATCTATTCTTGCAAAGGTAACTAGAGATAAACTGATGAAGGAATATGACAAAGTTTATCCTGAATACAGATTTGCATCCAATAAGGGATATGGAACAAAGGCTCATTATGAGGGAATCAAGAAGGCTGGAATTACAGAAATCCATAGAAAAAGCTTTCTAAAAAATCTCGATACACACTAAATACAAGATTTATACGGACCGGGTGCATTTAATTATGCATCCGGTTTTGTGTTGTTTTGCTTAGCAGCGATTCGAACGATAGAAAGATTAAAAATTAACCACTGGCTAAGCCAGTGGTTATGATTTTGTGCTTATATCCTTTGATGCGTTAATCATCATGTCTAATGAATTGTCATTAAAGAATGTATTTGCGTTATACAAGAAAAGTATGTCTGTTATGCCATTTGCTTTTAATAATTTCGCTGATATCATCAAAGAAGTATCTTGGGTCTATGACTATAATCTCCCTATAATCCCTGCGATAGGAATGGGATGAAGCTATTGGCATAGGAATCTTTGATGAGAAGAAGCTTTCGCTGTGAGCTTACAGGAGTTTTAATCGAGTAAATTGGATGATTACTTCCACCAAATACTGTATATGTATCCTTCTTCTTGAGATTATTTAGCTTGTAGAACTCGGTTGTCTTCTCCTTTGTATCAGAGTAGAAGATAACGCTGTTCTTGTAATTTTGACCTTCTTTAGGAAGGTAAATCTTTATCATATCGTTAAGTCCGTTGGTGAATCCACTTTTTAGATGCGAGTGTTCCACGGAAGTCATTTTTTGACCGCTAGGGCATCATACTTTATATTGCTATTCAGTTTATTCTTCTTAGCAAAGTCTTGATATGCTAGATATGCGCCATCCGTTGTCCAGTGATGGTCCGTGTGATAGTAGAGCTCAATTTTTTTCCTTATTCTTTTTGAACGTAGCTCTGACATCTACTGGGTTAATTCCGATTGACTGTATCTTCTTGAAGAAATCATCCATCTGTTTGTTTTTGGTCCTCGGTTACTGCAAACAGAGGAAGTTTGTCAGACATTATATTTGCTGCATTTGGAACGAGCATGAAATCCATATTTATGTTAGGGTAGAGCTGCTTGAGTTTGGCAAGAGAATTATAATTATTCTCCATCTTTTTTTGGTGTCGAGCTTGCTTATATTTTTCCATCAAATAGTTATCCTTGCACATAAATACATTGTTTGATTCAGTGGAACCAAGACTGGTATCAAAGGATGATTTTTAATTTTGATAAACATATTCCTTAGCATAAACTGATCTGCAGCATATGACTCTGCCTTTGTTTCAAATCTTCCACTAAAAATGCTGCTAATACTTAGCTTCGGCATGGTTTGAAGCAGACGATTTTCCTCAGCAGAAAACTTCTTGTCTGGCAAGAAAATATTAAAAAACATGACCGCAATCAATATGGCTGGAAATACAAATCCGAATATTTTCGCTGTCTTATGATTCATCTTTCCTCCATCTAAAATCTAAAATATAAGAAAGGATTGTAGGTGCTGAATATCAGGTATGAAACCGAAACAATAAATATAATCAGCAGGCTTGCAATCGAAAATGCCGTACTACTCTTACTGAGAAGCGTATACATCTTGTAAGGCTTTGGATGAGATAGAACGCAGGCAATAACCATCAAAATCAAATTTGACTTTAGTAGGTATAGGAACTGCATGTTTGCAAATGGTAGCTTGCCTATAAAGAACATGTTACCGATATAGTGCATAGCGCTTGCTAGGTCATCACTAAAGAAAAATACCCAAGCTATTATGACTATCAACATAGTAATTATATGCTGAAGGGCGTTAGGTAGCTTCTCCATACGCTCTGCAAAAAAGTATTTCTCGGCTATCAGGAAAACTCCGTAGTATAATCCCCAAACGACAAAGTTCCAGCTTGCTCCGTGCCAAAGTCCAGTAAGCGTCCATACTACGAGAAGATTGATTATATGCCTCTTAGCATTTACTCGATTACCACCTAGTGGAATATACAGGTATTCCTTAAACCAAGTGCTGAGCGATATATGCCATCTACGCCAAAACTCAGTAACAGATTTAGATATGTATGGGTAGTTGAAGTTCTCCATAAAATTGAAGCCGAAGACTTTGCCGAGGCCTATTGCCATATCTGAATATCCACTGAAATCAAAGTAGATCTGTAAAGTATAAGCAATAGCTCCTAGCCAGTAGGTGAGAACCGATGCACTTGATCCGTCTGATAAAATCAAAGTATGTAGAGCACCCATATTGTTTGCAACTATTACTTTTTTTTTTTCCAAGTCCAATTATAAATCTTGCACTTCCTTCACCGATTAGATCTGGCGAAATCTCTCTATTATCTAGTTCAGCTGCGATGTCTTTATATTTAACAATAGGACCTGCGATAAGCTGAGGAAACAGCGACAAATATAGCCCAAACTTTAGCGGACTTTTCTGAGCTTCTGTATCACCTCTGTAAACATCTATTATGTAAGACATTGCTTGGAAGGTATAAAATGATATACCTATAGGAAGTGGCAAGGCTGTATAAGAGATGTTTGTGCCTAGTAAAGTATTTACGCTGTCAAGTGCAAAACCATAGTATTTGAAGAAGGAGAGGATTAACAGATTTACAACAATAGTGAATATCAAAGTTGTCTTCTTGCCAATTCTTCGTTCCTTTTCTATATCAAGTGCCATTGCCCAGTTAAAGACAATGCTGAATATCATCAAAAATACGTATATTGGCTCGCCCCAGGCATAAAAAAGCAAGCTGGCTGCAAGTAAAACGTAGTTCTTGTACTTAAAAGGCACAGCGAAGTATATAATTAATAAAACTGGTAAGAATGTGAACAGAAAGAAGATGCTACTGAACAGCATTTCTGAATACCTCCTCTATCTTTTGTCCATCATCACCGACATAATACAGTAAATATGTGCCTTTCTGGATGATTAAAGCGTTCTTTAGAGCAGCTACCTGCTTAGGACCATAGCCCTCAAAAATCTTTAACTGTGACTGAATCCTCTTATCGACGCTATCTCTGAAGTTATTTAGCTTGTTTCTATCACTTGCTTTTACAATCAAAAGTTCGTCGACGCTGAGGGCCTCAGGGCTTTTATAATAAATATATCCTTTAGTGCTAGACGGATCTATCTCAATAAAATGGACTAAATCCTGATCGACACACTTGTTAAGTTTCTGCGATTTCAATTCTTTTGCCATAGATTTCTCTATAGATTCAACCGGAACATTCTTAGCACTTTGAATTCTATAGGCGAGTCCAAGGAAAGCAACTAAAATGAGCAGAAAGATTAATTTCTTCTTCACTTTATAGACCTGCTTTCTTCTGCATCAAATCAAGCCAAATAACATAATAGGCAGGCTGAACATGTATGCCGTCACCAGCGTAAAGCGATGGATCATCTACTAAAATGTGAGCTGTATCGATATATGTAACCTTAAGCTTCTTACACATGGCTTTGATCTTATTATTAAAATTCTTGTAATTACCTAGAACTTTATTTGCACTTATTGCAGACTCATCAGGAGTGCTGATGCCGTTAACAAAAATCTTTGTTTTAGGTGATTTTTTCTTGAACTTATTTATGAGATTAGAATATTGCTCTATGAAACTATCTGCATCTCCGTTAAAGTTACCCATGTCATTCATTCCGTATGAGAAGAAAGCAGCCTTAGGGTAGGTTGCAGCAGCTTTATCAAACATTGCCTCATCCTTGCTAACTGCACCACCGACAGCAGAGAAAACTTGCTCTTCACCTAGGAAGCCATAAACTGTGAGACCTTCTGTGATAGAGTCTCCGACAATTGCACAGTTTGCAAAAATTGTTCTATAGTTCTTGCCGTCCTCTGAGCCCCCGTTTTTCGGCTTCTTTCATTTTCTGAAGTTCAGCTTCAACATCGACAACAGTAGAAAAGTTAAACTTTGAAACCTTTGTTATATTGGCCTTGACCTTTTCTTTAGCTATTTTGGCATTGCGATTTGATTTAAAAAGATTAAAAACAAACATGAAGGCTAGTATTAGAACTGCGAGTAGTACGATAATAGCTCGCAAATTTAACTTATTTCTGGTTGATCTATTGTTCATTTATTACACCATTTCCATTCGATTTTTCTCATTATTGTACATAATATATCATATCAAAATGAGATATAAAATCAATGTAAATTTGATATAAATTAGTTGATAAAATATTCAGTTTTTTTCATGAAGCTAAAAGTGCTTGAAAAATGCTTAAATAAGCTTGAAGAAATGAGCTTTTTGCTGTATTATTATATATGTATTTTTGTAGCTATTTTAATCTTTATTTTACGAAAGGATTTCTAAATATATGGAACATAATTTATCTAAAACTTATGACCCAAAATCGTTTGAGAAACGCATTTACGATATGTGGGAAAATAGTGGTGCATTTAAGCCAAGTGAAGATAAGAACAAGGAATCATTCACTATAGTTATGCCACCACCAAATATTACTGGACAGCTACACATGGGGCATGCACTTGATCACACGCTCCAGGATGTTTTGATTAGATATAAGAGAATGCAGGGATATAATACACTTTGGCTTCCGGGATCTGACCATGCTAGCATTGCTACTGAGGTTAAGGTTGTGAACAAGATTCGCGAGGAGGAACATAAGGAGAAGGAAGACCTTGGCAGAGAAGAATTCCTAAAGCGCGCATGGGCATGGAAGGAAGAATACGGTGGACGCATTACTCAGCAGTGTCGTAGGCTCGGTGATTCATGTGACTGGTCAAGAGAGCGTTTCACTATGGACGAAGGATGTAACAAGGCTGTTAAACACTTCTTTGTTGAGCTATATAACAAAGGGCTGATTTATCGTGGACATAGACTCATCAACTGGTGTCCTCAGTGTGGAACATCGCTTTCTGATGCAGAAGTTGAGCATGTTGATAGAGACGGCAAGTATTGGTATTTCCGTTACCCTGCAGCAAAAGAGGGTGGAATGGACATAACGGTTGCTACATCAAGACCTGAAACTATGTTTGGTGATGTTGCTATTGCTGTAAATCCAGAAGACGAAAGATATAAGGACGTTATAGGACAGAAGGTTCTCTTACCACTTGTAAACAGAGAAATTCCTATCATCGCAGATCCATATCCAGATCCAGAAAAAGGAACTGGTGCAGTTAAGATTACCCCAGCTCATGATCCTAATGACTTTGAGGTTGGAGAGCGTGCTAATCTAGAAATTATTGAATGTATGGACAGCAAGGCTTGCATGACAGAGACTGCAGGCAAGTATGCTGGCATGGATAGATATGAGTGCAGAAAGCAGTGGGTTAAGGATCTAGATGAGGCAGGTTTCCTTGTTAAGACTGAAGATATCAAGATTCCGGTAGGAGAATGCTACAGATGTCATACACCTATAGAGCCTATGCTTTCGGATCAGTGGTTCGTTAAGATGGATGAGCTTGCAAAGCCAGCTATCGACGTTCTCAAGAGCGGTGAGCTTAAGCTTGTACCAGATAGATTTGATAAGATCTATATGCACTGGCTAGAGGGAATCAGAGACTGGTGTATCTCAAGACAGCTATGGTGGGGTCATAGAATACCGGCATGGTACTGTCAGGACTGTGGAGAAATTGTAGTTAGCGAAGATGATGTTTGCAGCTGCCCTAAGTGCGGAAGCAATAATCTAGTACAGGATGAGGATGTACTTGATACATGGTTCTCATCTGCGCTTTGGCCTTTTTCAACACTTGGATGGCCAGATGAAACAGATGATTTAAAGACCTTCTATCCAACAAGCGTTCTTGTAACAGGATACGACATAATTTTCTTCTGGGTTATCAGAATGGTTTTTTCAGCATGTGAGGCTATGGGAAATAGTCCGTTCAAGCATGTTTATATACATGGACTTGTTAGAGATGCTGAAGGCCGCAAGATGAGTAAGTCATTAGGTAATGGAATCGATCCGCTAGAGAAGATTGATGAGTATGGTGCAGACGCTCTAAGATTCATGCTTTCAACTGGGATAACGCCAGGTAATGATATGAGATTTAAGGATGATAAGATCGAGGCAGCAAGAAACTTTGCTAATAAGCTTTGGAACGCATCTCGATTTGTTATCATGAATATTAAAGATGATGAAGGTGATTTCTTACCTATGGCTGACCTTGATAAGGTTGAGCTAAAGGATGAAGATAAGTGGATATTAGATAAGCTCGTAGAAGCTACTGCTTATGTGAACAATGCTTTTGATAGATTTGATCTTGCACTAGCTGGCCAGAGAGTATATGACCTAATTTGGAGTGAATACTGTGACTGGTATATCGAGCTTGTTAAGAGAAGACTATGGGCTGATGACGAAGCTGACAAGATGCTTGTAAGAGCAGTACTGGTTAAGGCAATGAAGGACATGCTCAAGCTTCTTCATCCATTTATGCCATTTATTACAGAGGAAATTTGGGGATATTTGCCACATACAGATGGAGAATGTGACTTTGAAGGAAAATCAATGCTGATCAGTGCCCCTTGGCCTAGTGAAGATGAGCCTAAGTACGAAGAAGCAACTACAAGAGTAGAGCTTGCAATGGAAGCTATTAAGGCAATCAGAAATGTAAGAGCTGAGGTAGAGGCGGCACCTAGTCGTAAGCTTACAGCTGTTATGGTTGCTGAAGGTAAAGCACTTGAGAACATAAAGTCTTGCGAAAGATACATCAAAGAGCTTGCCAACATAACTGATATTACATTTATTTCAAACAAGGCTGAGGCACCAAGCGATGCTATGAGTGCAATTATCACAGGCGTTGAGATTTTGATACCTATGGCTGACTTGATTGACTACAGCGTTGAGGCTGAGAGACTCAAGAAAGAAGTAAAGAGGCTAGAGGGCGAGGTTAAGAGAGCTTCATCAAAGCTATCAAACGAAGGCTTTGTGGCTAAGGCACCAGCAGCTCTAATAGATGCTGAGAAGGCAAAGCTAGCTGATTATGAGCAGCAGCTTGCAAAGGTTAAGTCAAATCTAGAGATAGTTATGAGCAAATTAAAGTAATTATAAATTACAGTGAGGGGTGCTTTAAGTGCCAATTAAGAATAAAGTTATTCTATTTTACAATCATCGCTCCGGTAACGGAATGTTCAAGAATAACCTTGACAAGATAATCGCAAGGTATCAGGATGACGGCAAGCTGGTTATTCCGATTAGAGCAGCTGATAACAGCCTTACAAATTTCTTTGAGAGTATGAACAAGGAGACTTACCTAGAAGAGTATTGTCAGGTTCTTGTAGCTGGCGGAGATGGAACTATAAACATTTGCGTCAATGCGATGATAAATAACGAAATTGACCTTCCGCTAGGAATCCTTCCGGCTGGTACAGCAAATGACTTTGCTTACTACTTTGAAATACCTAGCAATATAGATAAGATGCTAGACATTACCCTTGGTGGCAAGTCAACATATGCGGATGTTGGTGTAGTAAACGGAAGATACTTCATCAACGTAGCTGCCATGGGACAGGTTGTAGATGTAAGCCAAAAGACAGATCCAGTTCTAAAAAATTCAATAGGTGTATTAGCATACTACCTAAAGGGAATCTCAGAACTTACAGATCTTAAGCCGATAAAGGTTAAGCTTACAACTGATAACAAGGTTTATGATGAGAAGATGTATTTCATGGTTGTAATGAACGGAAAGTCTGCAGGTGGATTTAAGATGATTTCGCCTACTTCTGAAATCAATGATGGACTTCTTGATGTAATTCTCTTTAGACCTATGAATGTTTTCGAAATGCCAAAGGTATTTATGAAGATCTTGCAGGGCAAGCATAGCCTTAGCAGAAAGGTTCTACACTTTAAGACATCGTACCTAAAGATAGAATCAGACCTTGACATACCTACGGATATAGATGGAGAGCATGGTCAAAAGCTTCCACTCACATTTAGTATTCTTCATAAGAAGCTGAGAATAATGACAGCTGAAGAGGATATGGGTAATAAGTAGAATGGATAATTCAATCAAAGAAAAAGTTGATGTACAGCATGCACAAGATATAGATTACGACAAGCTCTTGCAAGCAATTCTTGAGATAGGTGAACAGATGCTTATTGCTGGTGCAGAGGTAAGCAGGGTTGAGGACAGCATAATAAGACTCTGTCAAAGTTATGATTGCTACAAGGTCAATGTATTTATAATTACCTCTAACATGCAGGTGACTATGATTACTCCGCAAGGGAAATCTGTACTCAGATAAGACGAGTTTATGATTACGGAGTTAACTTTGATAGACTTGACTATCTAAATGATTTGTCTAGAAAGATTTGCAGGGAAAGATACTCAGTGGACCAGATTTACGTAGAGCTTGAGAAGGTTATGAATAGGCCTTCTAGCGGACTTTGCAGAAACATATTTGCTAGTATTTTAGTCAGTGCTGGCTTTGCTGTATTTTTCAGTGGTAGTTTTAGAGATGTGATTTCCGCAGCAATATTAGGAGTTATAATTTCGCTCCTAAATAATATCGTGTTTAAGAAAGAAAAGAACCTCTTTGTAAGTAGCATTGCAGTATCTTTTATATCAGGAGTATCTGCATATGCGCTTGTACTTACGCGAATAGGCTCCAATGTGAATATCATAATGATTGCGGGCATAATGATTTTGATTCCAGGAATTGCTATGACCAATGCAATTAGGGATATGCTAACTGGAGATATTGCTACTGGTACACTGAGACTTCTTAACTCAGTGATGATAGCTATTTCTATAGCTTCAGGCTTTGCACTTTCGATTATCTTGGGAGGCAGATTTTTATGATTATACAACTTCTAGCTGCCTTTGTCGGTTCTGTCGGATTCGCAATGCTTCTTAACATGAGAGGTAAGCAGGTAGCATATGCAGGAATAGGCGGAATCGTAAGCTGGGGAATTTACCTTTTAGGATATCAGTTTACTGAAAGCTATTTCATAGCAAACTTTGTCGCAGCAGTATTTGTTGCACTTTATGCAGAGATAATGGCTAGAGTTAATAGAGCGCCAGCTACGATATTTTTGACAGCGGCTGCCATACCTTTGATACCAGGCAGAAACCTATATCTAAGCATGTACGGCATAGTTACAGAGGACTATGTAAATGCTAGGATAAATGGAATGACAGCAGTCGTAATAGCCTTAGCAATAGGGCTTGGTATAGTGTTCATAACAGTTATTTTTAAGTTTATAAATCGCTATAATAGCAGGAGGAACAGAAAAAATGTTCGATAAATTTGGAAACGATAGCAATAGATATAACATAGACAACTATGAGCTTATAGCTAAAACATCACCTAAGGTGGCTGAGTTAATCAAAGGCGAGTATGAGCGCCAAAGAGATAACATTGAGCTCATCGCATCAGAAAACTACTGTTCTGAAGCAGTTCTAGCAGCTTGCGGAAGCTGCCTGTCTTGGAAGTATGCTGAGGGGTACCCATACGAGAGAACAAGCGGAAACAAAGGCAGATACTACGGCGGAACAAAGTTCGTAGATGAGCTAGAGGAATACTGCTGTAATAAGTGGCGTGAAGTATTCAATACAGACTATCACGTTAATGTACAGCCACATAGCGGATCTCAGGCAAATTTCTCATCATATAAGGTACTCGTTTCACCAGGAGACACTGTACTTGCTATGTCACTTGACAATGGTGGACACCTAACTCATGGTGCATCAGCTAACTTCAGTGGTAAGCTTTACAATGTTGTGTTTTATGATGTAGACGAAAATGGAATAATCGATATGGATGATGTTCGCAGAAAGGCAGAGGAACATAAGCCTAAGATGATTCTCGCTGGTGCATCTGCATACGCTAGAAGAATTGATTTCAAGGCTTTTGCAGATATAGCAAAGTCTGTAGATGCATACTTTATGGTAGATATGGCTCACATTGCTGGTCTTGTAGCAGCAGGCGAGCATGAGTCACCATTTGGGCATGCAGATATAGTAACTACAACAACTCATAAGACATTAAGAGGGCCACGTGGAGGCCTTATATTCTGCAAGCCAGAGTTTGCAAAGAAGGTTGACAGTGCGGTATTCCCATATGCTCAGGGTGGTCCGCTAGAGCACATTATTGCTGGTAAGGCGATTTGTGCAGAAGAGGCTCTAAAACCAGAGTTCAAGGAATATCAGCATCAGGTTGTGCTAAACTGTGCAGCCTTTGCAGATGAGTTCATAAAGCTTGGATACAAGGTGGTTACAGGTGGCACAGAAAATCACGTATTCCTAATAGATCTTTCTGATAAGCCATTTAGCGGTAAGGAGCTTCAGGATAGACTAGATGAGAATCACATCACACTAAATAAGAACTGTGTGCCAGGGGATAAGCGTCCACCACAGGAAGCTAGCGGTGTGCGTGTAGGTACTGCACCTATGACTTCAAGAGGCTACAAGGAAGAAGACTTCCGTGAAGTTGCACGAAAGATAGATGAAATTGTTAAGGAAATGATCCAGGAGCAATAAAATGAGAATTGTTTTAGACGGAATGGGCGGAGATAACGCACCTCAGGTAGTAGTTGAGGGAGCTGTTGCAGCCACAAAAGAAATGCCACACGAAATCGTAATCGTTGGACAGGAAGATGCAATTAATGAATGCCTTAAGAACATAGGTTATACAGGTGACAAGATAAGTGTAGTAAATGCGACTGAAGTTATTACAAACGAAGAAGCACCTGTAAGGGCAGTTAGATCAAAGAAAGATTCTTCGATAGTTAAGGGCATAAACATGGTCAAAGCTGGTGAAGGAGATGTATTTATCTCTGCAGGAAGCACAGGAGCGCTACTTGCAGGTGGACTATTTATTCTTGGAAGAATCCAAGGCATAGATAGACCGTCACTTGCTACAATTTACCCTGTTATAGGATCAGAGCCATCGCTTTTGACAGATGCAGGTGCAAATGCAGAGTGCAAGCCTAACAACCTACTTGAGTTTGGTATCATGGGCTCTGTATATATGGAAAAGGTTATAGGAAGAGCTAATCCAAGCGTAGGACTGGTAAACAACGGAAGCGAAGAGAACAAGGGTACTACTTTGACAAAGGCAGCTCATGAGATGCTAAAGAAGAGCCATCTTAACTTTATAGGCAATGTAGAGGCTAGAGAACTTCCAAACGGCGCCTGTGATGTAATAGTTGCAGATGGATTTACAGGAAACGCTATTCTAAAGCTTACAGAAGGTATGGGACTTATGTTCCTAAGAGAGCTTAAGAAGAGATTTTTCGCTGATACAAAGAGCAAGCTCGGTGCACTTTTGCTAAAGAGACAGCTTATGGGAATAAAGACTGAAATGAATTATTCCGAATATGGCGGTGCGCCAATTCTTGGAGTTAAGGGCGCACTACTTAAGATGCATGGAAGCTCAGATGCACTTGCTGTTAAGCAGACGATTATGAAAGCTATTCCTTATGTAGAAGGTAAAGTTGTAGAAATTATAGAAAGTTCAGTGCTAGAAATCGAAGACATTGTAACGGCAGAATAGGAGATTCACTTGATAGGGGATATAGAGGCAAAAATTTCATACGAATTTAAAGACAAGAATCTTCTAGCCACAGCACTTACGCACAGCTCATACGCAGGACAATTTAACAAGCAAAGTAACGAGAGACTCGAATTTATTGGGGACGGGTTTCTCGATGCTGTAATTGGCTTTGATCTTTTCACAAGACTAGCTGATAATAGCGAAGGCACTTTGTCAAAGAGAAGAGCGCAGATTGTCTGCTCAGATAGCCTTGCAGAAATTGGTCTAAAACTAGGCATTGACAAGGAAATTTTGCTTGGAAACGGCGAGGAGCTAAACAGGGGAAGAGGCAATAAGCATATAATTGCTGATGCAGTAGAAGCGATAATAGGTGCTGTTTATATAGATGGTGGCTTTGAAGAGGCAAAGAAGCTAATTTTATCTTTATTTAATGATACTATTGATAAGGCGGTTTCAGGGCAGCTTAACTTAGATTATAAGACAAGGCTACAGGAACTAGTTCAGAAGAAATATGGTAGCGTGCCGATAAGATACATCGTTGTTTCAGAAAGAGGTCCTGAGCATTGCAAGGAGTTTTGCGTTCAGGTGGAAATCAACGATCTTATATACGGTATAGGTACGGGTAATACAAAAAAAGAAGCAGAAAAGGCGGCTGCAAAGTATGCCCTTCAGAAAGGCGAGATTTAATGTACTTCAAAGATTAGAAATGCATGGATTCAAATCATTTGCAGATCCTGTTGTTATTGAGTTTCACGAGGGAATAACATGCGTTGTCGGTCCTAACGGAAGCGGCAAGAGCAATATAAGTGATGCCATCAGATGGGTACTCGGAGAACAAAGTCCGAAAGCGCTAAGAGGTGGCAAGATGGAAGAAGTTATCTTTGCTGGTACTGTAAGTAGAAAATCGCGCGGTATGGCAGAGGTTGTTCTTGTCATAGATAATTCTAGTGGGATCCTAAATGTAGACTACAACGAGGTAGCAATAACAAGAAGAATGTATCGCTCAGGTGAAAGCGAATATTTGATTAATAACAATCCTTGCAGACTAAGGGATATACGTGAGCTTATCATGGATACAGGTATAGGAGTAGATGGTTACTCTTTGATTGGACAGGGTAAGATTGCAGATATCGTGAGCACCAAGCCGGAGAGTAGAAGAGAAATCTTTGAAGAAGCGGCTGGTGTTGTAATGTACAAAAATAGACGAAGCGATGCTGAGAAAAAGCTGGAATCGACATCGGCTAATCTCGAACGTGTGGATGACATTGTTTCTGAAATCGAGTCTCGTATAGGCCAGCTGAAGGAAGATAGCGAAAAAGCCAAGGAATTTGTAGAGCTTAGAGATAAGTATAAGGATTTAGAGATAAATCTTATTTTAAGAAACATCGCTAATATCGAAAAAAATAGCGAAATATATAGGGCTGATGTTGCAGGATTTGAGTCTGAGATATCAAAGGTAAAAGAAGAGAGCAAGGCTCTCATAAATAGATATGAGGAACTCACAAGCAGAAGAGAGCTCTTAGACAAGCTTTCAGATGAGACTCGCGATAAGATTATGGATGCGGTCCAGAGAATTAACTCTGCCATAAGCGAGGGAAAACTCAGCGAGCAAAGACTGGTCGGAATTGAAAACGAGAGCAATATTATAAACTCAGATATTGTTTCAATTAACGAGAGAAAGCTTGCAGAAGAGGAATTGCTTTCTAGCGCTAGCGAGGAATTTGACTATTTAAGCAAAGAACTCGAAAATGCAAAGCTAATTTTAAATGAGAAAATTGCAAAGTATAATGAGCTGGCATCACGTCAGGCAGAAAAACTCGCAGAGGCTGATGATGGAAAACGTAAGGTATTTGAGCTTCATAATAGAGTTAGCGCAAGCGAAAGTGAATCTAAGGGTTACGAGAACCTCAAGAAGACGCTTCTAAGAAGAAGAGAAGAGTTAGAGGAACTTAGAGATGAAAATAGCGAAGCAGATAGGCAGATAAGCGATAGTCTAAGTGGTAATCTTCAGGAAATTGAAGAGTGTGAGGCAAGAGCAGAGAAGATAAAATTAAACCTTTCCGAGCTAGATACTAGCATAGCAAAGACCTCTGCAAACATTAAAGATAAGGAAGAACAGCTTGCTAGAGAGCGTCTAGAAGCTGGAAGAATACAGACTAGGCTCCATACTATCGAGGAGATGGAGAGCAATTATGAAGGCTATAACCTAGGCGTTAGAGCTTTGATGAAGCAGAATCTAAGTGGAATTAGAGGCGTAACAGCTGAGCTTATGGATGTACCAAAGGGCTATGAGCTTGCTATTGAAACTGCAATGGGAGCATCGCTTCAGAATGTAATTTGTGAAAATGATGAGGATGCAAAGCGTGCTGTAAAGTTCCTAAAAGAAAATCGCGTAGGAAGAATAACCTTCCTTCCTATAGCATCAATTAGAGCTAGCAAGCAGGCTATAAGCGATAAACTAAAAGACGATAAGGGCTTTTTGGGTATGGCTGTTGATATTATAAGCTTTGATAAAGAGCTAGCAAATATCTATAGCTATCTGTTAGGCAGAGTTGCTATTGTTAAAGACATGGATAGTGCTATTAGACTATCAAAGGTGTCACAGGGACTAAGATTTGTTACTCCAGAAGGAGAAATCGTAAATGCATCAGGTGCTATCACAGGTGGTGCATATAAGAATAAATCGGCTAATCTGCTTGAGCGTAAGGCTGAGATAAGTGACCTTGAGAAGGGCCTTAAGGCATACAAACTCAGCATAGAGAAGATGGGCGAGGAGTTATCAAAGCTCAAAGCTAAGCAGACTGACGAAAGAGAGATGTTCAATGATTTAAGTTCTGACTATAGGGAAGCAGACCTAAATCTTAACAGATTAAAGAGCCTGGTAGAGTCAGAAAAAATCAGAGCTGAGGAGCAGTCAAAGAACCTAAAGCGTGTAGAATCAGAGCTTGCTGAAATTGATAAGCAGACCATGGAAGCTGATGAATTAATTCTAAATCTTAATAATCAAGCTTTAGAGCTGCAGAATGAAATCGGTAAAAATTCAGGCAAATACCGAATTAGTCCTTCAGGAAATCGATTCTATTAAAGCTGAAACCGATAAGGCAAGCGAAGGCGTAACAAAGCACAGAATCATACTAAATGAGCTTGAGACAAGGCTAGAAAATAGCGAATCGGAAAAGAGCAGGATAAAAAGACAGCTTGAGTCTATGGAAAGCCAGCTAAAGGATAAGATGGAGGCTCTTGATAAGCTTAAGCTAGAGAAGGATCTTCTGCTAAATAGCAGGGATAACAGTGAAGTACTTGAGATATTTGAGAGAGAAAAGCTTGAGCTAGAGTCTAATCTTGCAGAAGTAAGCGAGGATAGACAGACTGTAATCACTCAGCTTCAGGAGTTTGATGAGAAACAGAAGGATGCTTTAGATAAGCTCAATGGACTAAGAGATAACAAGTATCAGCTAGATCTAAAGATTAGCAAGAGTGAGGCTCAGCTAGAATCACTGAAGGAAAAAGCTATGGGATGAGTTTGAGATAAGCTATGCTCAGGCCATGGACTTCAAAAAAGAAGACTTTGTTTACTCACAAGCAGCCAAAGGAAGAACGCAGAATCAAAAGTCGTATGAGAGAGCTAGGCGATGTAAATATTGGAGCTATAGCCGAATACGAACAGGTTTCAGAGCGTTATGAATTCCTGACATCTCAGAGAAACGATATAAATGCAGCTAAGGAAGAACTTCTAAAAATCATCTCAGATATGGATAAGACCATAAGGAGAAGATTTAAAGATAACTTTGATAAGGTGGTCATTAACTTTGAGGAGATATTCAAGTCTTTGTTTGGCGGTGGATATGCTGAGTTAAGACTAGAAGATGAGAATAATCCATTAACAAGTGGAATTGAGATTATTGCACAGCCACCAGGAAAGAAGCTTCAAAATATCAATTTGATGTCAGGTGGTGAGAAGACCATGACAGCAATTGCACTGATGTTTGCTGTACTCAAGACAAAACCTACACCATTTTGCATACTTGATGAGGTAGAAGCTGCGCTTGACGACAGTAATATTGATAGATTTGCAGAATATCTGAAGAACTTTAAAGAAATACAGTTTACACTAGTAACTCATCAAAAAGCGACGATGGAGCATGCGGATGTACTATATGGCGTAACCATGCCAGAGCACGGAATATCTAAGGTGCTGAGTCTGAGACTGGGCGATGATTTTGATATAGAGTAAGGAGGAAATATGGCAATCTTAGGAGGAAAGAAAAAAGGTTTTTTCGGAAAACTATCCGAGAGAATAAGCGATACTCTGATGTCGCGCGCAACGGTAGATGAGGAAATGCTAGAAGAGCTAGAAGAGATTCTCATAACCTCAGATATCGGAATGGATACGACAATGAGGATAATGCAGGACCTCCGTGACCATATCCAGATTAACCACATAACTAGACCTGAAAGAGTTAAGGATGCACTTACAAATGTAATGACACTTATTCTCAACAAAGGAGATAGATGCAAGCTAAGTGATAAGACACCGCTTATTATCCTTGTAATTGGAATAAATGGTGGAGGAAAGACTACCTCAATTGCTAAGCTTGGAAATATGCTCAAGAATCAGGGGAAGAGCGTTATGTTTGCAGCAGCAGATACATTTAGAGCTGCTGCCTCTGAACAGCTAAAGATTTGGGGAGATAGAATCGGTGTAAACACCGTTATGCATCAGGAAGGCGCAGATCCATCTGCAGTTATATATGATGCTATTCAGTCTGCAAAGGCAAGAAATATAGATGTTCTCATTTGCGATACTGCTGGAAGACTTCAGACAAAGAAGAATCTCATGAATGAGCTTGAGAAAATGAACAAGGTTATTTCGAGAGAGTTTCCTGAAGCAGATAGGGAGACGCTGCTTGTGCTTGACGCTACAAATGGTAAGAACGCTATTTCACAGGCTAAGGAATTTAATGATGTTGCTGAAATCACAGGTCTCATTATAACAAAGCTTGATGGAACAGCTAAGGGCGGCATTGCTATAAGTATTACAGATGAATTTAGGATGCCTATAAAGTTTATTGGAGTAGGTGAAGGTTTAGATGATCTTAAGCCTTTTGATGCGAGAGAGTTTGCAGGAGGTATTTTTGATGAGTAGACCTATTGTTGCCGTTGTAGGCAGACCAAATGTTGGTAAATCGACGTTCTTTAATAAGATAGTAGGGAGAAGAGTTTCAATTGTTGAAGATACTCCTGGCGTAACACGTGACCGTATTTATGCTGAAGCTGAGTGGAACGGAATTGGCTTTGATCTTATCGATACTGGAGGTATAGAGCCAGATAGCAAGGATATAATCCTTTCCCAGATGCGTGAGCAGGCACAGATGGCTATGGATATGGCAGATGTAATTCTCTTTATCGTAGATGGTAAGGATGGAATTACTACGGCAGATGAAGAAGTTGCAACCATGCTTAGAAGAACCGGAAAGAAGATTATTCTGCTCGTAAACAAGATAGATAACCCTCGCAAGATTCCTGATAACTTCTATGATTTCTATACTTTAGGACTTGGCGAGCCGATTCCTATTTCTTCAGTAAATATGCTGAATCTAGGTGATGTTCTAGACGATATAGTTAAGTCATTTCCGGATAATAAGTACGAAGAAACCGATGATATCAAGGTTTCTGTGATTGGAAAACCAAATGTAGGTAAATCATCACTGATAAATGCATTAGTTGACGATAATAGAGTTATAGTTTCGCCAATTGCAGGAACAACTAGAGATGCTATAGATACCCCTTTTGAGTGGGAAGGCGATAAATACCTTCTAATCGATACTGCAGGTATCAGAAGAAAGAGCAGAGTAAACGAAGATATTGAGCGCTACAGCGTAATTAGATCCATAGCAGCGATAGAAAGATGTGATGTATGTCTTCTTTTGATTGACGCGGAGGAAGGTCTCACAGAGCAGGATAAGAAAATTGCAGGTGAGGCTCACGAGGCTGGTAAGGGAATTGTCGTTGTAGTAAATAAGTGGGACCTTATTCACAAGGAAACAAATACGATGCGCGATTATAGGCGTAAGATAGAGGCAGAGCTTCTTTTCATGTCCTATGCGCCAGTTGTCTTTATTTCTGCGCTTAAGAGGGAAAGGCTCAGTGAGGTTATGGCAATGGTTAAGTTTGTTGCCGAAAAACGCGCTCTCAGAGTTCCTACAGGACAGCTTAATAGTTTGATTGCAGACGCTGTTTTGATGAATCAGCCGCCAGCTGACAAGGGTAGAAGACTTAAGGTCTACTATGCGAGCCAGATTGGTGTAAAACCACCGCTATTTGCATTTTCAATAACGATAGAGAACTTATGCACTTCTCATATGCTAGATATCTTGAGAATAAGATAAGAGCAGCCTTTGGTTTTGAGGGAACTTCTGTAAAGTTCTTGTTTAGAGAAAGAGGAGAAAAGGAGTAGGGATGATTAGCATAAAATTTGTTATCTTACTTTTGATAGCTTACATGCTAGGTAACATTTCACCGTCTACAATCCTTGCTAAGGCAAAGGGCATAGATATCAAAAAGGCGGGAAGTGGAAACGCAGGTACAACGAATGCTCTTAGAGTTCTCGGTGCAAAGGCAGCAGTTATAACTCTAGTAATAGATATTGGTAAGGGATTTCTCGCTGTTTTTCTTGCAGGTATGTTTCTTAACCCTATGCAGGTATCATTTTGCGCACTAGCAGTATTTCTAGGACATGTTTGGCCTTTGCTGCTAAAATTCAAGGGAGGAAAAGGAGTTGCTACAGCATTTGGAGCGCTACTAGCACTCAATTGGCAGCTCGCTTTGATATGCCTAGGTATAGTAGTGATAGTAGTACTTGTTACAAGAATGGTTTCACTAGGTTCTGTAACGGCAGCTATTGCATTTCCATTTTTAGCATACTTTATGGAGAAAGAGTTTCTTCCTGCTGGCATTTGCATGGCTCTGATTTTGATATTCAAGCACAGAGCTAATATAGCTAGAATTCTATCTGGAAACGAAAGTAAGCTAAGCTTTAAGAAAAAGGAGAACAAAGGTGAATAAGACAATCGATACAAAGATTACAGTAGTCGGATTTGGAAGCTGGGGAACAGCGCTAACAGTTCTTTTAGCAAATAAAGGCTACGATGTCAAAGTTACAGCAAGAAATACTGACCACATTGCTGAGGTAGAGTATCTTAGATCAAATATTAGATATTTGCCACAGGTTAGAATACCGGACAGCGTAAAGTTTGAAAACGTGCTAAATACGGCAGTTGAAGATGCAGACATAATTCTATTTGCAGTTCCGGCTCAGCATTTTGCTAACACGCTAAGAAAAGCTATTAGTTCGATTTCTGAGGATACAATACTTGTAAACGTCGCAAAGGGTATAGATATGAAGAGCCTCAAGAGGCTTCAGAGCTTGCTGAAGAGATTGCACCAAATAATAGCTATGTTGCTCTATCTGGTCCATCACACGCAGAGGAGGTTGGCAGAAATATGCCAGCTGGCGTTGTTGCAGCATCTAAGGACAATGAGGCCGCGCTTAAGGTTCAGGAAGTTTTCATGAACGACAGATTCAGAGTATATACTCACGATGATATTATCGGTGTTGAGCTTGGCGGTGCACTTAAGAATATTATGGCTATCGGTGCAGGAATATCCGATGGTCTAGGATATGGAGATAGTGCAAAGGCAGCCATGATGACTAGAGGAATCGCTGAAATTGCAAGACTTGGAATGAGCCTCGGAGCAAAACAAGAAACTTTCGCAGGACTTAGCGGTATAGGTGATCTCATCGTTACATGTACAAGTAATCATTCAAGAAATAGACGCTGTGGTCTTTTGATTGGTCAGGGAATGAGTCCAACAGAGGCTGCTGATAGTATAGGAATGGTTGTTGAGGGAATAAGTACATGTGAAGCTGCATATAAGCTTGCTAAATCTATGGGTGTAGATATGCCTATTACTGAGATGATTCATGCCTGCTTAAGCAGCGAAATCAATGCAAAGGAAGCTATAGATGTCTTAATGACACGTAGCCCAAAAGACGAAAGAAAATAACTTAGGAGGACAGATGTCCAGAACATTTCATATAACAACATTTGGCTGTCAGATGAACGAGCATGACTCTGAGGTTATCGACGGTCTTCTAACAGAAAGAGGCTTTTCAAGCGTCAAAGAGCGAAAAGATGCCTCTATAGTAATTATAAATACATGTAGTGTCAGAGATAATGCTGATAAGCGATTCTTTGGAACACTAGGACAGCTCAAAAAGAGAAAAGAAAGCGACCCTTCTTTTATCGTATGTGTCTGTGGATGCATGATGCAGCAGCAGAGGGTTGTCGATACTATAAAAGCTAAGTACCCATGGGTAGATGTAATCTTTGGTACAAACAGCATTCACCATATTCCAGAGTTAATCGAAAAGGTTGCAATCGAGAAGGAGAAGGTTGTTGATATCATTGAAAACACAGAGGAAATAGTCGAGGGACTCCCAGCTAAGAGACTATTTGATCACAAAGCACTAGTAAACATCATGTTTGGATGTAATAACTTCTGTACCTACTGCATAGTTCCATACACAAGGGGAGGTGAAAAGAGCAGAGCGCCAGAGGCTATAGTAGATGAGGTTAAAGGTCTAGTAGCAGATGGAGTTAAGGAAATTATGCTCCTTGGTCAAAATGTTAACTCATATGATGGTAATGGAACTAGCTTTGCTGAACTTCTCAAAATGCTAAACGATGTAGATGGGCTTGAGCGCATACGCTTTATGACATCAAACCCAAAAGACCTTTCAGATGAGCTTATTGAAGCTTTTGCAGTCTGTGATAAGCTTTGCCGTAACTTGCATTTGCCTATTCAGTCAGGAAGCAATAGAGTTCTTAAGCGAATGAACAGAAAGTATACCAGAGAAGATTATCTTAAGCTCATAGAAAAGCTTAGAAAGACGGTTCCTGATATCACGCTTTCTACAGATATAATAATAGGTTTTCCTGGAGAGACAAACGAGGACTTTGAGGAAACTCTAAGCATTGTCAAAGAAGTTGAGTACGATTCAGCATTCACCTTCATTTATTCTATAAGAAAGGGAACTCCTGCAGAGAAGTTTGAGGATCAGATTGAGGAAAGCGAAAAGCATAGGAGATTTGACCTTCTTGTAAATGCTGTAAACGAAATAAGTGAAAAAGAAGAACAAGGCATATCAGGACAGAGTTGAAAAAGTTCTAGTAGATAGTGTAAGCAAGAACGATAAATCAACGCTCACAGGAAGAACAGATGGATTTAAGTTAGTAAACTTCGCTGGCAAAAAGGAATTGATAGGAAGCTTAGTAGATGTAAAAATCACAGATGCTAAGACCTTTAGCCTCTTTGGTGAAGTTATAGAATAGTAAATGGAGATACAATATGAAGATAAATCAAAACCAGTTAAATTCAGCGATTCTGCTAGTTGCACTTGTAGTAGTACTTAATCTTTTACATGGAAATAATGCATTTAGCATGGATATGATTGTTACAAAGCTATATATGCTTCCTGGAATAATTATTGGGCTTACACTACATGAGTTTTCCCATGCGATGGTATCATATAAGCTTGGTGATCCAACTCCAAAGGAACAAGGAAGAGTAACTGTAAATCCGCTTAAGCACATTGATCCAATTGGATTTGTAGCACTCATCATGGCAGGATTTGGATGGGGTGTGCCCGTACAGATAAATCCAAACTATTATAAGAAGAGAAGATTGGGAGAGGCACTTGTAGCGGTTGCAGGTGTAACTATGAATCTAATCATAGCATTTGTATTTGCACTTATACTTAAACTTATGTATTCAAGTGGAATTGCTGTAAGTACTAATGAGCCTTTACATGTAATAGCTATGATGCTGCAGTATGGCATTTTAGTAAATATAATTCTCATGGTATTCAACTTGCTTCCAATTCCGCCACTTGATGGATTTAATTTGGTAACGCAGATATTTAGACTTGATAAATACTCATGGTGGTATCAGTTCTACCGTCTTGGTACATTCATATTGCTAGGACTAATTTTACTAAATGTACTTGATATAGTAATTAATCCACTAATATACGGATTGTTTAATGCAATAATGGGCATAGTGTAAATCGCTAAAGGCCTATAATTTAAAAGCTAAATATAAAGAGAAAAAAAATTAGCACTCATCGTAAAAGAGTGCTAATATTTTTGTTGTTTTTTGAAATAAAGTGGTATACAATATAAATAACGAAGATAAAAAAATCAAGGAGGTATAACCATGAATATCGAAAAATACACACAGAACGCGCAGGCTGCTATTGTTGAAGGACAGCGCATTGCGATCGAAAATGGGAATCCAAGTCTTGAGCCTGAGCATATAAATCTAGCTTTGCTACAGCAGAGCGATGGCCTAATCCCAAGGCTTCTAAAATACATGGAGATAGACGCTAATTCAGTTGAGAAAGCTGTTTCTGAGCTTGTCGATAAGCTCCCAAAGGTTAGTGGAGGACAGATTTATGCTTCACAGCGTTTAAATTCACTACTAGCCGAAAGTGAAAAGGAAGCAGAGCGTTTTCAAGGATGACTATGTTAGTGTTGAACATATTTATCTTGCTCTGTTAAATGAGAGAAAGAGTCCTTTCATAGATGTATGTAAGAGATTTGGAATAAGTAAGGATGGTTTTCTAGAGGCTTTGACCAAGGTCAGAGGGAATCAGCGAGTTACTAGCCAAAATCCTGAGGACAATTATGAGGCTCTAGAGAAATACGGTCAGGACCTTGTTGAGCTAGCAAGAAAGGGCAAGCTCGACCCAGTAATTGGAAGAGATAGCGAGATTAGACATGCTATACAGATTCTATCTCGCCGTACTAAGAACAATCCTGTTTTGATAGGTGAGCCTGGTGTTGGTAAGACTGCAGTTGTCGAGGGACTTGCACAGAGAATCCTTAAGGGAGATGTTCCAGAAGGTCTAAAAGACAAGACAATATTCGCTCTTGATATGGGTGCGCTTATTGCTGGTGCTAAGTTTAGAGGTGAATTTGAGGAAAGACTCAAGGCCGTTCTAAATGAGGTGGAAAAATCAGAAGGAAGAATCATCCTATTTATAGACGAGATTCATACAATTGTTGGCGCAGGAAAAACTGAAGGCTCTATGGATGCCGGAAATCTTCTAAAGCCAAAGCTTGCAAGAGGGGAACTTCACTGCATAGGTGCTACTACTTTGACCGAGTACAGAAAGTACATAGAAAAGGATGCTGCGCTTGAGAGAAGATTCCAGAAGGTAATGGTTGATCAGCCAGATATCAATGACACTATTTCTATTTTGAGAGGACTTAAGGAACGCTTCGAAATTCACCACGGCGTTAGAATTACGGATAATGCACTTATTGCATGTGCAACGCTATCAGATAGATATATCACAGATAGATTCCTGCCAGATAAGGCTATAGATTTGATGGATGAGGCTGCTTCACGCATCAGAACAGAAATTGATAGCATGCCATCAGAACTTGATCAGATTTCGAGAAAGATAATGCAGCTTCAGATTGAAAAGCAGGCGCTTCTAAAGGAAACTGATAAGGCATCAAAGGCAAGACTTGAGGCACTTGAGAAAGAATTAAGTGAGCTCAACAGTGAAAGTGCAACTCTTAGAACTCAGTGGGAGACTGAGAAGAAGAAAATCACTGATTCTAAGCAAACAAAGCAAGATATCGAGGAATTGAAGCACCGCATCGAGGAAGCTGAGCGAGCATATGATCTTGAGACACTTGCAAAGCTGAAATATGGTGAACTTCCAGCACTTGAGAAGAAGCTGGAGGAGGAAAAGCAGGCTCTTGCAGATAAGAGTGAGGATAGACTCCTAAAGGAAGAGGTCGATGTTGAGGAAATAGCAGAAGTCGTATCACAGTGGACAGGTATTCCTGTATCAAAGCTTGTTGAAAGCGAAAGAGAAAAACTTCTAAAGCTTCCTGAAATCCTTCACAAGAGAGTTATAGGTCAGGATGAGGCAGTAGTTGCAGTTTCTGATGCTATACTAAGAGCACGTGCCGGTCTTAAGGATGAGAATAGACCTATAGGTTCGTTCATTTTCATGGGTCCTACAGGTGTTGGTAAGACTGAGCTTGCAAAAGCACTTTCCGAGGCACTCTTTGACACCGAAAAGAACATGATAAGAATAGACATGTCCGAGTACATGGAAAAACACAGCGTTTCTAGACTTGTTGGAGCGCCTCCAGGATATGTAGGATACGATGAAGGAGGACAGCTGACTGAAGCAGTTAGAAGAAGACCTTACAGCGTAATACTCTTTGATGAGATAGAAAAAGCGCATCCAGATGTATTTAACATCTTGCTTCAGCTTCTAGACGACGGAAGATTGACTGATAATCAGGGAAGAACTGTAGACTTCAAGAATACAATCATCATCCTTACATCAAATATCGGTAGCCGTGAGCTCATAGATAGAATCGAGGAAGGTGGTCAGATTTCTGAGGACGTAAAGGAAGATGTAGTAAGCAAGCTTCATAGCTTCTTCAGACCAGAGTTTATAAACAGAATTGATGACACAATAGTATTCACTCCACTAAATAAGGATCAGATTGGAAGAATCATAGAAATTGCTCTTGGATCTATTCAGAAGAGACTTTCTGAGAGAAATATCAAGCTAATCCTAAGCGAAGCAGGAAAGGACTACATCTGTGACAATGCATACAGTCCAGAGTTTGGTGCAAGACCTGTAAAGAGATTCATGCAAAAAGTATGTTGAAACTAAGCTTGCAGAGGCTCTGATTAAGGGTGAAATCTCTGATGGAAACACAGTTGAGATTACATCAAAAGGTGAAGGCATTGAGCTTGAAATTAAATAATTAAACAGCGTAAGCTGGTTATACCCTCTAAGCCATAGGAGTTTAGAGGGTATTTCATTTAAAAAACAACTTCAAATTCGGATCCACTTGACTAAAAATCAAAATACTATTAAAATACAAACAGTGAATTTTCAACGGTTTGGAGATATCGCAACCACCAGTTGACAAATTGCCAAACGGACTTTATAGCTTGCAACTTATTTTTTTCATAGAATACAGTTGTTCGAACAAGAAAAGCTAGATACGCAATTTTCATGGAGGAATAAGATGATATTAGCAGATAAGATTATTGAAGAAAGAAAGCGAATCGGGCTAAGTCAAGAGGAACTTGCCGAAAAGCTAAATGTTTCTAGACAGTCTGTATCAAAATGGGAGGGCGCACAGTCAATCCCAGATATAAATAGAATAATAATGCTTGCAGAAATCTTTGGGGTAACAACAGATTACCTATTAAAGGATGATGCTGTGCGTGATGCAGGTGATTCTGTTAAAGAAAGTGCAGAGCATCCGAGAAATGCAAGGAAACTTAGTCTTGAGGAGGCAAATCAGTTCATCAGAACTCGCGAAAAATATGCACCTAAAATAGCATTTGGAGTTATGCTTTGCATATGGTCACCTATTGCTATAATTTTGCTCGGCGGCCTTCAAGAGGATAAGATAATAAATATATCAGAAAATGCTGTAGGTGGTTTAGGAACTATCTTTCTAATTTTGATGATTGCAGCTGCTGTAGCTTTATTTATAAGATCAGGCAGCAAGCTTGGTGAATTCAAGTATCTTGAAAACGAAGAATTTGAAACAGCCTATGGTGTTGACGGAATGGTAAAAGAAAAGAAAGAAGCTTTATGCACCAAGTCACACTTCATTTCTTATTGCCGGAGTTGTTTTATGTATTTTGTCGATTATGCCAATGTTTATAGCGCTTTGTTTTACGGAGAGAGATGTGGTCATGATTGCAATGGTTGCACTGCTACTTTTTATAGTAGGTATAGCGGTTAATATGATTGTACGTACGGTTTTTAATAAAAAGATAGCTATGATATGCTGCTGCAAAACAATGAATATTCTATATCTAAAAAGACGTCGCAAAAAACTAGGTGTTTTAGAACAGCTTTATTGGCTTGTAATTACAGCTATATTTTTATTCTCTCGTTCCTTACAGGTGCGTGGGACATAACATGGATAATTTGGGTAGCTGCAGGTATATTTGCTGGAATCGTTAATAGTTTTTCTTTGATAATAAAAAAACGAGTAAGCTAAATATTTATAGACGTATAGAAAAATCCCGTAGGGACAATTTGCAATAAAATGCATTTGCTTGATACGGGATTTATTTTTCGTATATATTTAGATTTATGTTTGCAATAGCGCGCTTAATCGTACTGCTCATATGAAGCTTCATAGCCCTTGCGCCACTTGTTACATCCTTTTTTTAGATAGGCGCTATAGATTCTGCGTCTTTCCTCAAGTGTCTTGTCTAAAAACTTTGGAGCAAAGTAATTTGGAGGGCAGGAGTATTTACAGTAATTAAAGTATGTTGTTAGAGTCTTATCAAGCATTCTGTCATGCGATGTCTTGTAAATATGTCTGTGAAAGGCTGAATTTGCATACATCATCATGTGAATATCATTCTTTTTTGTATAAAACTCCATATAGCGAAATATATCATCAAATTGCTCCATCTCATCATCTGTGATGCGCTCTATACTCCAGCTGACAGCTCTAACTTCAAGGTCTGCGCGTATATTAAGCATGTCTACTAATTCATCATAGCTAAAACCACGCACATATTCGCCTCTCTTAGGTATGTACTCCAAAAGGCCATCCATCTCAAGGCGTCTAAAAGCCTCTCTAACAGGAGTTCTACTAGCTCCATACATAGAGCAAACCTTTGTCTCTGTGAGCCAAGAATCACGAGCTAGCTTACCAGTCATGATATCCCTAAGAAGCTCCTCATAAATCCTATCAGTAAGTGGAAGTTCTTTATTTGTTTCTTTTCTTAGTTGCTGTATAATATCCATGTGTGAATTATACTTTTTTCGAGTATATATTGTCAAGAAAGGGAAGTTATGGATAGGAAAACTGTTAACAGCATTTTAGACAGATTAGAGGAAGCATATCCAGATGCAGACTGTGCGCTGAATCATAATAATGTTTTTGAGCTTATTGTTGCTGTGGCTTTATCTGCGCAGACAACAGATAAGAGCGTGAATAAGGTTACACCTGAGCTTTTTGAGGCCTACCCAGATGCAAAGTCTCTAGCAAAGGCAGATCAAGCTGAAGTTGAAGAATACCTAAAAAAGATTGGGATGTACAGGACAAAGTCAAAGAATATAATCAATATGGCAAAATCCTTAGTTGCTGAGCACGATGGTATTGTTCCGCAGGATTTTGATGCGCTAACAAAGCTTTCTGGAGTTGGTAGAAAGACTGCAAATGTAGTCCTTTCAGTTGGTTTTGGCGAGCCACATATTGCAGTAGATACTCATGTTTTCAGGGTAGCAAACCGTATAGGTATCTGTAAAGAAAAGAACGAGCTAGCAACTGAGAAGGCCCTGATGAAAAAGATTCCAAAGGATAGGTGGTCAAAGGCTCATCATCTTTTGATTTTCCATGGAAGACAGTGCTGTAGTGCTAGAAAGCCAAACTGTGAGGAATGTCCGATAGAGTCAATGTGCAAGAAGAGAATATAAGATGAAAGATACCAAAAAATGGAACTGGGAGAGTATGCCAGTTATTGAAACTGCAAGGCTTATCTTAGATGAAATCAAATACTCTGACCTTGATATATATAACGAGATTATCTTTGATAAAGATAGAAACGTATATTGGGGATACGATGATATGCTCAGCATAGACGGGGAACCTGAATACGATAGTTTTTATAAGGTTGCTCGCATGGATTTTGATGCGCATGAAGCTATCAACTTTGCCATTAGAAAGGATGGAAAGATGATAGGAGAAGCCGTTCTCTTTGATTTTAGAAAAGAAGGGGATATAGATGTCGCTGAGCTTGGATGCAGGGTTTTGCGAAGTGAGTCAGGCAATGGCTATGGAGCAGAAGCTTTTTATGGAGTCCTTCACTGGGCACTTGAGAGCGGACTTGTATCAAAGGTCGTGGCAAAGTGCTTTCATCAAAACATGCCGTCATTTGTCATGCTCAGCAAGGAGATGAAAAAGACTGGTGAAGATAAAACATTTAAATACTTTGAACTACTAAAATGAGCAAACCCCTCAGGTGATATAATCACCCGAGGGGTTTGCTTTCTAAAGGTCATTTGTCTTGTTAGCATGTTAATTATAGTATTCTGGCCTTATTAAAATTCTAAATTTAGGCTCTCTTGCCGCAGCAGTTCTTGTACTTCTTACCACTACCACATGAACATGGTTCATTCCTGCCTGGTTTCTTCTCTACATGTACTGTTCTTGAACGTCTATATTCGTTGTAGATTTCTATTCTTCTCTCTTCGCTGAGAACATCGTTCCATTCCTCAAGTCCCCAGAGATAATCGGCATCAGCCTTATGCATATTAAAATACAGCTTTTCAAAGTCAATGTCAAGGTCTATCTCACTATCTGGCGTAATTTTAGTCACATCTAACTCATTTTTTAGGCTAGTTGTAACTCCATCAAGAAAGCCAGTGAAGATAACCTTATCACATTCGAACTTCTCTGCAAGATCTGAAACCTTGCCCTTAAGATGTTCGTTATGGTTTGAAAGGATGTAAGCATAAATTCTTGCTTCTGCCTCTGAATACTCCTTCCAAAACTCGTCAATTGTCTCCTTTGTCTGTCCGTTGAGAAGCTTGTCCCAATCTTTGTATAAACTCATTCTGATTCCTCCATCAAATAATTATCATTTATTATACTGTCTTTGCAATTGCTATTACATCGCCTACAACTGCGCTTCCTGTACGGGAAGGCGCCAGCGCCTGCACCGTAGAACATAAGCTCGCCAACTGCATCACCTGTAACGTAAATTGCGTTATACTCTCTTGAAACTGAAGCAAGTGGGTGACTGTTAGGCATTAGAACTGGCTTAACACTGTATTCGACCTGATCTCCTGAAAGCTTAGCAGATGCGATTAGCTTTAATCTTACTATCCTTTGCTTCTGCGTCTTCAATATCCTTCATTGTAATCTTGCTGATTCCAGTCGTTGGAATATCATCTGGCTTAACATACTTGTTAAAGCATAGCGTCATCAAAATGGAAAGCTTGTTTGCGGCATCAATGCCTTCAACGTCAGCAGTAGGGATCAGCTTCAGCAAATCCCTTAATCTGTGCATCCTTAAGAGCATCCTTATATTCCATTCCATCAGCCTGCATACAGCTTAGGATATAATTTGTTGTTCCGTTTACAATTCCCATAACTTCTAGGAATTCATTTCCGCTCAAAGCCTCCTGAATTGCAGTAAGGGCAGGTATTCCTCCACCTACGCTAGCTTCAAATCTAAAGCTTACATTGTTTGCCTTAGCTGTTTCTGTTAGCTCCTTGTAGTTTGCAGCAACAGCAGCCTTGTTAGGTGTTACAACATGCTTGCCAGCCTTCATAGCCTTTAGCATATATTCGGTTGCTGGTTCAATTCCACCAATGGCTTCAACAACTATATCTATGCTGTCATCAGCCAAAACATCATCTACATTTGTAGTAGATATCTCTGCAGGAAGACCCTTTGACAAAGCTTTCTCTGTATTTCTTGCGAAAACCTTAGCTACTTCTATTTCACAACCGCTGCGCTTTGAAATTAGCTCAGCGTTTTTCTTCAATATATCAAAAGTTCCTCCGGCAACAGTACCGAAACCTAAGAGTCCAATCTTTACCTTCTTCATAATTTGCCTCCTTAATTTATTAGAAAAATATTATAAACGAAAATTTTCGTTTTGTCTTTGATTAAATTAAAATAATTAGCTCTTTCCGTCTTGTTTTCTACAGCAAAAGGTTTAATATATATTTATAAGCTAAGGAGGAACGCTAGATGAAAAAAACAGTATGAAGATTATAGATCTACATTGCGATACACTTTTGGAATGTTGGAAACACAAGGACCAAGGACTAAAAGATGGTCCTACTGCAATAAATATAGAAAAGCTAAGAGAAGGCGGAAGCCTTGCTCAGTGCTTTGCCATGTATCTTCCATGGAAGAGCATGAACATAGGACCTTATGAGATACTTAAGGGTGTCTATGAGACATATAAAGAGCAGATGGAACTAAATAAGGATGCTATAAGACCAGCCCTATGTGTTTCAGATATAGAGAAAAACGCTGCAGATGGAATGCTTTCATCCATATTAACCATAGAGGATGGGGCATTTTTAGAGAACAAAATTGAGAGACTTGATGAAGCCTATGAGATGGGCGTTAGAATGATAGGACTTATTTGGAATCATGAAAACTGCTTGGCATACCCAAATAACAGGGACAAAGCAGCTCACGAGAGAGGACTCAAGGTCTTTGGTATGGATGTAATTGAAAGGATGAACGAGCTTGGCATGGTAATAGATTGCTCTCATTTAAATGAAGGCGGATTCTTTGATGTAGCAAAGCTTAGCAAAAAGCCGTTTATGGCTTCGCACTCATGTGCAAGGGCTCTATGCGACCATCCTAGAAATCTCAGCGATGAGCAGCTTCACGTTCTAGGAGAAAAGGGCGGTGTAGTTGGAATTAACTTCTACGGAGCATTTTTGAATGAAAATGGAGATGCGGCAAGCTTTGATAGAATAATAGATCATCTAAAGTACATGAAGGATAAAGCAGGTATAGATGCAATTGCTTTAGGTTCTGACTTTGATGGAATAGATGATAATGGAGAGCTTGTTGATTTCACTGGCTATGTGCCTTTGATGGACAAAATGAGCAAGCATTTTAGCGATGACGAAATTGAGAAAATCAGTCATCTAAATGCTATGAGAGTATTTAGGGAGAATATAGGTAGATAATGGCATTACATATAGTTTTTGTTGAACCAGAGATACCACCAAATACCGGAAATATAGCAAGGACATGTGCCGCAACTAATACAAAGCTTCATCTTGTGAAGCCGCTTGGATTTGATATAAGTGAGAAGGCTGTTAAGAGGGCAGGTCTAGATTACTGGCCTTATGTGGACCTTGAGATTCACGAGTCACTAGATGATTTCATGGAGAAGTATAAGGATAAGCGCAAATTTCTTGCAACGACTAAAGGTGGGCGTATATATACAGATTTTGAATATATGGACGACGATATGTTTTTGTTCGGAAGAGAAACAAAGGGGCTTCCGCGTGATTTCATAGCCCAAAACGAAGAAATGGCTATAAGAATTCCTATGAGTGAAAACACTAGGTTAAGGTCGTTTAATCTATCAAATTCTGCCAATATTATTTTGTTTGAGGCCTTGCGTCAACTAGGTTTTCCTGAGCTTAAATAATTTGCCATAGTTTTTTCAATATGGTATAATAATTGCATAATATTGTTGAATTGCTGGAGATTTTGCTTTGAAGATAGGATACGAACTGACAATTGAACAGACCCAAAAGCTGTCGATGACACCAGAGCTTATTCAAGCGATACAGATTTTGCAATACAATAATCAGGAACTTAATGAATACATAGACAAGGAGCTTCTTGAGAATCCGATACTTGAGTCGGAATACCACAAGGAGTCCGATACAGAGATAGATATAGACAGCCTGAGAGATCAGCTAATTCAGGCAGACGAGAATGTAGAAGCATATAAGCAGTGGGAAAGTCATAGCACAAGTGATGAGTACTCATACGAGAACTTTGTTGCTTTTAACTATACCTTGACGGAATTCCTGATAGAGCAATTACATTTTTCGAGTCTTAAGGGTCAGGATGCTGAGATAGGTCGTTACATAATTGAGAATATCGATGATAACGGCTATCTTTCTATGTCATTAGAAGAGATTTGCAGTGTTTAGATGTTGATTTAGATAGCTGCGAAAGAGTTCTAGATCTTATCCATACCTTTGAACCTTCTGGAGTGGGAGCAAGGGACCTAAATGAATGTCTCATTATACAGCTTGCTTCTTTAGGTGAGTTAACAGATGAGATTGAATTTATCATATCAAATAGACTTAAGGACTTAGCTGATAATAAATATGCCCTTATTTCTAAAGAAGTAGGAATAAGCATTGCAGAAGTCCAAGGTATAGCTGATTTGATAAGGACACTTGAGCCTAAACCAGGCAGAGGATTTGATTCTGACAATAGCATCAAGTACATAATTCCAGATATATATGTTGAAGAAACAAATGGTGAGTACGTAGTAAGCGCCAATGACGGAAGTACTCCAAGTTTACATATTAGCTCATACTATAATTCACTTACAGAAGAGGCAAAGTCTGATAAGGAACTTTCTAACTACCTAAATAATAGATTTAATTCTGCGATGTGGCTTATGAAGAGCATTGAGCAGAGGAAGAAGACTATTTATAATGTTGCCAGCGCAATAGTTCAGTTTCAGAATGACTTCTTTGCTAAAGGAGAGAGGTTCCTTAAGCCTTTGACACTCAAGCAAATTGCTGAAACTGTTGGAGTTCATGAGTCTACTGTGAGCCGTGCAATAAATGGCAAGTATATGCAATGCCCTAGAGGAGTTTTTGAACTTAAGTACTTCTTTACAGGCGGAATCCTTAATGAAGATGGTAGCGGAGTTTCATCAAATAGCATTAAATCTATGATTAAGGAATTTGTAGATGCTGAGGATGATAAGAAGCCTCTAAGCGATTCGAAGATTTCAGAGATGCTTCACGAGAAGGGCATAGATATTTCAAGAAGAACCGTTGCAAAATATAGAGACGATATAGGCATACTGCCGTCGTCCAAAAGAAGACGTTTTTAGGTTTACACCTTTTAACATACAATATAGCTTTTAATTAAGAAATAAAGAGACATGGAGGTTTATTATGTCAATTAAAGTTGGTATCAGTGGATACGGAAGAATCGGACGTCTTGTACTAAGAGCGTCACTAGAACATCCGGAGATCGAAATTGTAGGAATCAACTACAGAAGTGCAGAGGATATGGAATATCTCGCTTATCTTCTAAAATATGATTCCACATTCGGAAGATTCCCTGCTGAGGTAGGATATTATGACGGAGGTATCATTATCGGAGGTAAGAAGATACCTGTTTATAAGGAATCCGAAATCAAAAATATTCCATGGAGAGAATGCGGTGCAGAGTATGTTGTTGAGTCAACAGGTGCATACACAACTACCGAAAAGGCTCTAGGACATATAGAAGCTGGTGCCAAGAAGGTTGTTATCTCAGCTCCTGCAAAAGACAAGGATACTCCAACATTCGTTTGCGGAGTTAACACAGATAAGTACACAAAGGACATGCTAGTTGTTTCAAATGCATCTTGCACAACAAACTGTCTAGCTCCACTTTGCAAGGTTCTAGAAGATAAGTTCGGTATCGAAAAGGGTCTTATGTCAACAATCCACGCAGCTACATCCAAGCAGAAAACAGTTGATGGAAAGTCAACAAAGGATTGGCGCATAGGCAGAAGTGTATTCGGAAACATCATTCCTACATCAACCGGAGCAGCTAAGGCTGTTGGACTAGTTATTCCTGAAGTTGCAGGAAAACTTACTGGTCTTGCATTCCGTGTTCCTACAGCAGACGTATCTGTTGTTGACCTAAACGTTGTTCTTAAGACAGCTACAACTCTAGAAGAAGTAAAGGCAGCTGTTAAGGAAGCTTCAGAGACATACATGAAGGGCATCCTAGAGTACATGGATGACGAGTGCGTAACAAGCGATTTCATCGGTGATGCAAACACATCAATCTTTGATGCACGCCAGGGAATCCAGCTTGATGAAAAGTTCTTTAAGTTCCTAGCTTACTATGACAACGAATTCGGTTATTCCTCCAAGATTCTCAATTTGATAGAGCATATGAGCGCTGTCGACAATAAATAGATATGAAAAAGACAATAAGAGATATAGAGTTAAAGGGCAAAAGAGTTCTAATCAGATGCGATTTCAACGTGCCTCTTGATAGCAATCAAAACATAACAGATGACACTAGAATAAGAGCTGCGCTTCCTACTCTAGAGTACATGGTTACGCAGGGTGCTAAGGTTGTTGTAATGTCTCACCTTGGTAGACCTAAGGGCAAGGCTGCTGCTGAATTCAGCCTAGCTCCAGTAGCTGTAAGACTTGCTGAGCTTTTAGGTAAGCAAGTTGAATTTGCAGATAGTGATGTCGTTGTAGACGATTCAGTTAAGGAAAAGGTAGCTGCACTAAAGGATGGAGATGTGCTACTTCTTCAGAACGTTAGATTCCGCAAAGAGGAGACAGACAATGAGCCTGGCTTTGCTAAAGAGCTAGCATCTCTAGGAGATGTATTTGTTCAGGAAGCTTTCGGTACTGCGCATAGAGCACATGCATCAACTGCTGGTGTTGCAGATTATCTTCCATGTGTTTCAGGGTTCCTTATTGAGAAGGAAGTTAAGTTCCTAGGTTCAGCCTTACATAATCCTCAGAGACCTTTCGTTGCCATTATGGGTGGCGCAAAGGTTGGAGATAAGATTAAGGTTATCGAAAATCTTCTAACAAAGGTTGATACTTTGATAATAGGAGGAGGAATGTCATATACATTCTACAAGGCAATGGGACTAGAAATTGGAACATCTATACTAGATGCTGACAATATAGACCTAGCAAAAATGCTCCTTGAGAAGGCAACTTCCCTAAATGTAAAGCTCTTGCTACCTGTAGACATAGTATGTGCAGATGAATTCAGCAATGATGCTAAGTATCAGACATATAGCAGAGATCAGATTCCAAGCAATATGATGGGTCTTGATATAGGTGAGGAAACAGTTAAACTTTATAGCGAGGAAATTGCAAAGGCAAAAACTGTTGTTTGGAATGGACCTATGGGCGTATTTGAGATGGAAAACTTTGCAAAGGGCACAAAGGCAATAGCAGAGTCACTTGCAACATCTGATGCGACCACAATTATAGGCGGTGGAGATTCAGCTGCTGCGGTAGAGCAGTTTGGACTTGCCGACAAGATGAGTCATATTTCTACGGGCGGAGGAGCTTCGCTCGAGTTCTTGGAAGGTAAGATTCTTCCAGGTATAAGCATCATAGAGGAGAAATAAAATGATTAGGATACCTTTGATTGCAGGTAACTGGAAGATGTATAAAACCACAGCTGAGGCAAAGGCTTTTGCTGAGGAGTTTTCTAAGCTATACAAGGATACTGATGTTAGAGCAGCTATATGTGCTCCATTTACACAGCTTGTAGCACTCAAAGAGGCATTTGCTGGAACAAATGTCAAGCTTGGGGCACAGAACGTTCACTTCGAGGATGAGGGTGCTTTCACAGGTGAGATATCAGTAGAGATGCTTAAGGAAATTGGTGTCGACTACTGCATTATCGGACATTCAGAGAGAAGAGAATACTTTGCTGAGACAGATGAAACAGTTAATCTCAAGCTAAAGAAACTTTTTTCATCAAGTGAGATCATTCCTATTCTCTGCGTAGGCGAAAATCTAAGCGAAAGAGAGGCAGGAAATGCCTTTGATGTAGTTGAAGGACAGCTTAAGGCAGATCTAGAAGGAATCGATAAAGCAGATGTATCAAAGCTTGTCATAGCATACGAGCCAATCTGGGCTATAGGTACTGGAAAGACTGCTACACCAGAGCAGGCAGGAGAGATGTGTGCACACATCAGAAACATCGTAGAGAAATTATATGATGAAGATACATGTGACAGCGTAATTATCCAGTATGGTGGTAGTGTTAAGCCAGAAAATGCAAGCGAAATAATGAATATGGACGAGATAGATGGCGCACTTGTAGGTGGAGCTAGTCTAGACGCATCAAAATTCATTAAAATTGTCAATTTCTAATGCAATTTACTTGATTTTGCACTCTTCTTATGGTAGAGTTTAATAGTTAAATTGCAAGGAGGATTAACTATGCATACAGCTTTAATGGTTATACTAGCTATTGTCAGTGTATTTCTGATAATAAGTGTACTATTGCAGTCAGGAAATAGTGATGGATTGTCAGGATCTATCGCAGGTGGCGCAGAGCAGCTTTCGGAAAGAAGAAGAGTTCAGGATATGACTTGCTTCTCAAGAGAATGACTGTTGTTGCAGCGATTGCATTTATTGTGTTGTCGCTTGTACTAGTCACAGTTAATAAGTAGTTTATTATTTTCGCAAAATATGAGAGGTGCTAATTCGGTACCTCTCAAGTTGTTGTTTTGTGAGTAGGAGGTATTATTTATGATGAGCTATATCACTCCCGTTGCAGCGGCATTAGGCCTACTAGTTGCTTTTGGCCTTGCTAGCTGGATCAAAAAAGAAGACGAGGGCACAGACAGAATGAGGGAAATTGCCAGCTACATCAGAGAAGGTGCGATGGCGTTCCTAACAAGAGAGTACAAGACAATGGTCTTCGTAGTCGCTGTTTTGTTCCTAGCACTTGGCTTTGGTCTAAATAGCTGGACAACAGCTATTCTTTACCTAGTTGGTGCGTGTCTATCAGTTTTAGCTGGATATTTCGGCATGAACGTTGCTACAAGAGGTAACGTAAGAACTGCTAACGCAGCTATGAATTCAGGTATGCCTAAGGCCCTAAAGATCGCTTTCCGAAGCGGTGCTGTTATGGGACTTTGCGTATCAGGTCTTGGACTACTAGGTCTTGGAATTGTTTTCTGTCTTCTAGACTTCGCAACAGTACAGCAGTGCTTGACAGGCTTTGGTCTAGGTGCTTCATCAATGGCTCTCTTCGGAAGAGTTGGTGGTGGTATCTACACAAAGGCTGCTGACGTAGGTGCTGACCTTGTAGGTAAGGTAGAAGCAGGCATCCCTGAGGACGATCCACGTAACCCTGCAGTTATCGCTGATAATGTAGGTGACAACGTAGGTGACGTTGCAGGAATGGGATCAGACCTATTCGAATCATATGTTGGTTCAATCATTTCAGCAATTACACTTGCAACAGTTGCAGCAGTTAATGCTCCATTCTCAGAGCTAGAAGCTGCTCTCTTCCCACTAATTCTATCAGCAATTGGTATCGTTGCTTCAATCCTTGGAATTATGATGGTAAGAGGTGGAGACAATGTTAACCCAGCTAAGGCACTCAACATGGGTACTTATGTAAGTGGTATCATTGTAATCGCTTCTTCAATTCTACTAAGTAAGTACATGCTTCACACATATGACTATGCGTGGGCTATTATAGCAGGTCTACTCTGCGGTATCTTGATTGGTAAGCTTACTGAGATTTATACTTCAGCAGACTATGGCTTTGTAAAGAAGATTGCAGATCAGTCACAGACAGGTGCTGCAACAACAATCATTTCAGGTCTTGGTGTTGGTATGATGTCAACTCTAATGCCAATCATCTTCATCGCTGTAGGCATCTTCGTAGCCTTCAAGTTCGGTGGAGTATACGGAATCGCGCTTTCAGCAGTAGGTATGCTTTCAACAACAGGTATGACAGTTGCAGTTGACGCTTATGGTCCTGTATCTGACAATGCTGGTGGTATCGCAGAAATGTCAGAGCTTCCACACGAAGTAAGAGACATCACAGATACACTTGACTCAGTAGGAAACACTACAGCTGCTATCGGTAAGGGATTTGCTATCGGTTCTGCTGCACTTACAGCTCTTGCTCTATTCGTAGCGTATGCTGAGGTTGCTAAGATCGAGATTGTAAGCTTGCTAGATCCAATCGTAATCATCGGACTATTCATAGGAGCTATGCTTCCATTCCTATTCTCAGCTATGACAATGAACTCAGTAGGTAAGGCTGCTAACCAGATGATCGAAGAGGTTAGACGTCAGTTCAGAGAAGATAAGGGAATCATGGAAGGTACTTCTAAGCCAGACTATGCAAGATGTGTAAGCATTTCAACAAGTGCCGCTCTTAGGGAAATGGTAATCCCAGCTGTTATGGCTATCGTAGTTCCACTACTAGTTGGATTCATCCTAGGTAAGGAAGCTCTAGCAGGTGCTCTTGCTGGTGCGCTTTCATCAGGTGTACTACTTGCTATCATGATGGCAAACGCTGGTGGTGCTTGGGATAACGCTAAGAAGTATATCGAAGCAGGTCACTTCGGTGGCAAGGGTTCAGAGCCACATAAGGCTGCAGTTGTTGGTGACACAGTAGGTGATCCATTCAAGGATACATCAGGACCATCAATCAACATCCTTATCAAGCTTATGACAATTGTATCACTTGTATTTGCTCCACTATTCGGAAGCGGAATCCTATAAGATAAAGTAAATAAGCAAAATAAACTCCTCTTCACATAAGTGAAGGGGAGTTTTTGTCCTATAGCCCAGTAAATGAGTAACTACACAAAAAAACACTCCTTAGCAAGCTAAGGAGTGTAATAGTTCCTTCAGATTTATCTGTTCTTGAACTCAGCTGGGCGCTTCTCTAGGAATGCTGTCATGCCTTCCTTCTTATCTTCTGAAGCAAATGCAGCTGTAAATGTCTCAATCTCAAACATTGAAGCTGACTTCATATCCATATCGAATCCATTGTTGATTGCACTGATTGCAGTTGCAACAGCGATAGGAGCCTTTGACATGATTGTTCTGATTGTCTTTTCAGCAACTTCCATAAGCTCTTCAGCTGGAACTAGTCTCTCTACAAGACCGATTCTGTGTGCCTCAGCAGCATCGATAATCTCTGCTGTAAGAACTAAGTACTCAGCCATTCCTTTTCCTACAAGGCGGGAAAGTCTCTGAGTTCCACCGAATCCAGGAATGATTCCTAGACCAACTTCTGGCTGACCAAATTTTGCCTTATCAGAAGCGATTCTGATGTCACAAGCCATAGCTAGCTCGCATCCGCCACCTAGTGCGAATCCGTTAACAGCAGCAACTACTGGCTTTGGAAGCTGTTCAATCTTATTCATAACATTATGTCCTGCTATCATCATCTCACGACCCTCAAGAGCATTGAGTCCGCACATCTGAGCGATGTCAGCACCTGCAACGAATGCACGGCCTTCACCTGTTAGCAAAACACCCTTAACTGCATCGTCCTTTTCGATAGCTGTGAAAGCATCAAGTAGCTCTGAAAGCACATCCATGTTGAGTGCGTTCATAGCCTTAGGTCTGTTGATAGTAACAATAGCTAAACCTTCATTTACTTCATATTTAATATTTTCGTACATAACTTCGTCCTTTCGACTATGCAATAAACTATTTGTTAATAATATAACATTTTCACTACTTTATTTCAAGTGAATAAGCGTGACATTTATCAATCATTAGAATGTGTAATGATTAATTTCGCCTTTACTGAAAGCTTATCTCAGCATCATTCTGATAGTATTTCATTGCTAGCGCCTAAACTTGTTGCCTTTGGAAGGGTAAAGCCGTTAAGAGGGTACTTGCAGCCTTTAATGAAAAGGTCTTCGCAGCAGTCACTATAACTATTTATACCAAGGTATTTATATTCGGTTCCAAGTATATTTTTGGATAGTTTGTGTGAGCCAGGTGCCAGCATATATACATAATTATAACCATCCATGAAAGCAAGATGAGAGAGTCTCTTATAGTATTTAGCTAGGATGCCTAGATTTGCTAGTGTATGATCAAATCTTCGGCCTAGGCCACCTATGATTACTACCTCATCAAATCCACGTTCTATGGTAAGCTCAAGAGCTGCCTCTGTATCTGTCAAATCTTTCTCCTTTGGAAGGGAGATGATCTCTGCTTTTGATGTACATGGTGTTTTTGATGAGTCAAAATCGCCAATTATTATATCGGGAGTAAGTCCTATTTTGCTAGCGTTAAGATAGCCACCATCTGCTGCTATACATGATGTGAAATCATTGAGTCCTTTGACTGCCTCAATGTTATCTACATATGCTGTTACTATAATAGCTTTTTCATTATAAACCTCTGTTCATATATTTGAATATATTATATAATATCTAGTGTAAAAGTGAAACGATTTATACGGAGGTAGTTATGTATAATAATATAGTAGTGTCTGAAGCGTATAGTGATGTACGTGCTATGGCTCGCAATGTGATGAGGCGTAAGTGGTTTATGTCTGCTCTAGCTTTGTTGATTTACACTTTTTGAGTTCAAATCTTCCTAATATGCTAGGAGCTATGATACCCAACTTTTAAAAAGAACTATATACCTTAATTTTTGTGGATAGATATTATGAGTATTCTACATTCCCAGGACTATATAGCTTTGTTATTGAAGCAGCTTTTTACTCTAGGACTTGCTATGTTTGTTCTTAACTTTATAAGAGCGGGTAAGGTGTCTTTGGAACTGCTGTTTTCTGGATTTGAAAAAAAGTTCATTAAAAGCATTTTTGATAAACCTTATAATGTCCATAATTATATTTGTAGGCCTAGTGTTATTTATAATTCCAGGAATCATTTTTGGACTTATGTATTCACAGGCTTACTACATCTTAGCTGATAATCCTGAACTTGGAGCAATTGAGTGTCTAAGAAAATCTAGAATCATGATGATTGACAACAAGGGTTATCTATTTGGCCTAAGGCTTTCCTTCATTGGATGGGCATTGCTTGCAGCAATACCTTTATTCCTTGGTCGATATATTATGGCGGATATATTAATGACATCTCCAGTTATTAATATGCTTACTTCAACAGTATTGGAAATTCCGATGTATTTTCGTGTTTTGCATATCTTCATGTAACAAATGGAATTTTTTATGAGCTAGCTTCAGGACATATTCGCCCAGTCGTTAATCCTACATACGCAAATATGTATGGAACTCTGAATCAGAATGGATCTAGTGACAATCAAGGCTTCAATCAGAATATGTATGATAACAATCAGGGATATAACCAGAATATGTCTAATAACAATCAGGGCTATGGTCAGAATATGCCTAATAATAACCCGGGTTATGGTCAGAATATGCCTAATAATAACCCGGGATATGGTCAAAATATGCCTAATAGCAATCAGGGATATAACCAGAATATGCCTAATGACAATCAGGGATATGGCATACAGAATCAGACTGATTTTAACCATGGAGTAGAGAAAAATCAGGCTAGCTTTGGCGAATCGGATGTAAAAGATGTTCAGAATGTGCAGCAGGATGCTGTTAATTCAAGCGAAAGCAAAGCAGCTTCTGATGAAAATTTTGACACAGAAAGGTAAAATGTATAACAATATAATCGTTACAGAATCATATGCAAACATACGTGCTATGGCAAGAAAAGTTCTATCTGGTAAATGGATGATTTTTTCTTTCGGTATGTTTATATTCATGCTTCTTAGCGCACTGATTCCTTCATTTTTGGGAAGGATTATACATTTATTTGATGCATCGATTTACATTGAATCTCAAGATGAGTATTATGAGTATTCTCGATTTCCATTTATATATATGGTAGCTATTCAGGGTCCATTTACTCTAGGGATTTTTCGATGTTTGTACTGAACTTTATAAGAACAGCTAAGACAGCTTATGATCTATTCTTTTGCGGATTCGAAAGATTTTTTTCAAGGCTTTTACGCTTTTTCTTTCTGATGAATGTATTTGCATTCCTTTGGTCGATGCTATTCTTTATACCAGGAGTTATAGCTTATTTTAGATATTCTATGGCATTTTACATACTTGCAGATAATCCTGAGCTGAGTGCAATGGAATGCCTAAGACGCTCTAAGATAATGATGAGGGGAAATAAGGGCTATTTATTCGGACTAAACCTATCATTCATTGGATGGGCTTTGCTAGCTATATTAGCAGTAGTACTTATGACTGATGCAGTAATTTTGTCTATGCCGTATGTGAATATCTATATCACATCTATATTACAAATTTTTCTTTCATACCAACATACATACTTATGTCTTACATAAATACAGCAAATGGACTGTTTTATGAAATTGCTTCTGGGCATCTAAGGCAAATAGATAATCAAATGTATTAATACTGACAATAAAAATAGCCTTGCATTGCTGAGTAGCTTTGCAAGGTTAAATTTTTTACTATAGCTCAGATTCTAGCTTTGATATTAGTTCTTTAATATCTGCTGGAATATCCGTTTTGATTTTTAGTCTTGTCTTTTTGACCGGGTGATCACACTCAAAGTAATAGGAGTGTAAAGCCTGTCTTTTATCAAAAATATCGCAAGGGCCTTTATATAGCCAGTCTCCAAGAAGAGGATGTCCGATATGAGCCATATGAACTCTAATTTGGTGTGTTCTTCCGGTATGCAATCTTAAATCGACGAGAGTGGCTGTTTTGTACCTCTGAAGTACTTTGACAGACGTCCTAGAGGGGTAACCACCTTCTGACACAGGTAAAACTCTGCGCGCTATATTTCCCTCAATAGGTCTACCGATAGGAAGGTCGATTTCTATTTCATCTTCTTCTATAATTCCATCTACTACAGCATAGTATTTTTGACTGTGGTATTTGCTGACATTTGCTTGTTAAGTTCGGCCTGTGCATAGGAGTTTTTTCCGATTATCAAAATCCCTGTAGTGTCCATGTCGAGTCTGTTTATGAATCTTATTTTAAAGCTTTGGCCTGTCTGGTTCATGTAGTTCATAAGCCCGTTTGCAATAGTGTGGTCAGGATGTCCCTTTGTAGGGTGGACTGTGACCTCAGCCTGCTTATCAATAAAAAGTAAATCATCGTCTTCGTAGACTGGATAAATCGGTATGTCTTCAGCAGGGAAGTGGCTTTGCTCTTCTGGCATCAAAACGGTTATTTTGTCACCTTCATTTGCTGTAGTCCAGCCAGGAACTGACTCCCCGTTACAAACTAGGAGATTCCCGAATTTGATTTTAGTCATTAACCTTGAAGAGAAATGGTACTTCTGCTTGATTATTCTTTTTAGCTGCTGACCGGCTTCCTCAGGGGAGACGGTAAACTGATATTTATCTGGCATCTAGGGGATGTCCTCCACGTAATTTATAGGAACTTGCTCTTTACCTTTGACCAGAAGTCATAGGATTCAAGTCTGAGCAGTTTAACATTTGTCTCAGAGAGACATACTTCAATATTGCTCACATTATCAAAGAACTTAGAAAATCCATCATAGGCAATTGTTATTTTGACTTTACTACTGTTATCAACTGGCTTCACCTCCATGCTGAGATCAGGTGGCAGAAGGATGCTTGATGTAAATGATCTATATGCAGTCGTATTCATTGGCGCAATTGGAGTTGCTTGAAGCAGTCTAAGCCTTGGGTCAACAATGCTTCCGCCAAGAGAGTAATTGTAAGCTGTACTTCCTGCTGGGGTAGAAACCAAAAGGCCGTCTCCGCTGAATCTTTCAATAAAACTTCCGGCAATTGATATATCAAAATGCACCGAATATGCATAGTTGGCATTGCTTGCTATTATTATCTCGTTTAAGCCTTTAAATTCTTCGCAGATACCGTCGTGGTAGACATGGGCCATAACAGTCTGCATGCTCTGAATAGAGTACTTCTGATTGATGTAGTTGTCGATGAATTCATCGAGTCTATCTGGCATAATCTCTTGGAAAAACCCTAGATGACCTGTATTAATTCCAATAATAGGGATTTTCGGAAAATCAAATTCATGAATTAGATCCAAAAAAGTTCCATCTCCACCTATGCATACTATGAGCTCAACCTCGCTGTCGAGCTCGCTAACTATTGTGAAATCCTTTGCTATAAGCTTTTCGCTAAGGAGTTTTTTTGTTGAAATTGAATTTTCTGTTTGACTGTTATAGATCAAAATCTTTCTTTGCATTTCATCTCTCCGTGTGAAACTATATCATCGCTTCAAATTCGTCTACTAAGGAACTAAACATTTCCATTGCATCTCTTATAGGCTCTGGTTTGCTCATGTCTACACCTGCAACTTTGAGCTCATCAACAGGGAACATGCTTGAACCTAGTGTTAGGAAGCGTCTATAATCCTTAACGGCTTTTTCGTCTTCTTTAAGAATTTTCTTTGATATAGCTGTTGCAGCTGAAAAACCTGTAGCATACTGATATACATAGAAGGAGCGATAGAAGTGAGGGATTCTAGCCCATTCATATTTGATGTAGTCATCCTTTGATAGGGCATCGCCAAAGTACATTGAATTGAGCTTTTCATATTCTTCACAAAGTCTTTCTGCAGTGAGACTTCCACCTTCTTCCACATATTTGTGAGTCCAGTTCTCAAATTCTGCAAACATTGTCTGACGAAATACTGTAGCTCTGAATTCCTCGATGAACTTGTTTAGGATGTACATCTTTGATGTCTTATCGCTTTCATTCTCAAGAAGATAGTTGAGAAGGAGAGACTCGTTAACTGTTGATGCAACCTCTGCAACAAAGATGGAATAATCACCGTAAACAGGTGGCTGATTCTTTCTTGTATAGTAGGAGTGCATGGAGTGTCCCATCTCGTGAACAAGCGTCAGAAACGTCCTGAAGCTTATCGCCATAGTTTAGCAGTATGAAAAGGATTGCTATCATATGATCCAAAACTGTACGCACCGCTCGTCTTACCTTTATTCTCGTAGATGTCAATCCATCTATTATTTATGCCTTGGTCAACTGTTTCTATGTAGTCGTCTCCAAGTACAGATAGGGCGCTTTTCATTATTTCTACTGCTTCATCAAAGCTTATCTTATTGTTAGGAACATCGACTAAAGGTGTGTAAATATCGTACATCTTTAGTTCATTTACACCCAAAATTTTCTTGCGTATCTCTGTGTACTTGTGTAAAACTGGGAGATACTCATGCACAACAGAAATGAGATTATCGTAAACTGATTCAGGAATGTCATGACCGTAAAGTTCAGCTTGCCTTGCAGATTCATAGTTACGGATGCTTGCCTTGGTGCAGTCTGATTTTACATTTGTGTTATATATTGCAGTAATAGTATTTATATGGTCTCTTATACTGCTTTGTACATTGCTTCAAAAAGCGTTTTTTTCCTGAGCGTTCTATCGCTTGATTCCATAGCATGAATATAGTTTCCGTGAGTTAGCTCAAAGCTTTCTCCGTCCTCTCCAGAAATCTCACCAAAACTCATATCTGCATCATTAAGCATGGAAAATATTGTATCAGGTGCGTGTGTAACCGCGCTTAATTTAGCGAGTATACCTTCCTCTTCAGCAGATAGAACATGCTTTTTCATACGAAGAGTATTCTTTTAGGGTGAACTCGTAAAGAGCGAGGTCTTTGTTCTCCTCTAAGAATCCAAGAATTGTTTCTTCGGATGCGCTAAGAAGCTCTGGAGTGAAGTAGCTCATCTTTGATGAAACTTCTGTTGCCAGTGTCATGCCTCTACCGAATAACTCCTGGTATTTGCTGTTTGTATTGTCTTCATCCTGCTTCATCTTTGCGTAGCATATCATTTTGCCAAGAAGTAAATCTATGCTATCAATATCACGAAGTGCTGATAGAAGGGTGTTGCTTGAACTTGTTACATTACCTTGATATTTTGTGAATTTATCAGCCAGCTCTGAAGCCTTCTTGTAGTCATCTTCCCAAAGCTCATCGCTTGCGTACATAGTGCTCAAATCCCATTTATATTTAAGATCTATTTCAGACCTGTCTTTGACTTTTTGCGTTCCATATATTCCTCCGCTGTAGTATAATATTTAATATTGACAGTATATCACACTTCAGAAAGGATTAACATAAATGGACAATAGACCGATAGGTTTTTTTGATTCAGGAGTTGGCGGTGTAACGACGATTCCGCACATAATGAGAATGCTACCAAATGAGAGCATTATCTTTTTTGGAGATACGGCAAGGACTCCATATGGATCAAAGTCAGCAAAGACGATTAGGCAGTTCACACTTCAGATAGGCAAATTTCTAAAAATAACGATGTCAAGATGATTGTCATAGCCTGTAACACTGTTAGTTCAACAGCTCTAGAGCTGTTGAGAGAGACTTATCCTGATATTCCTATCGTTGGTTGCATCACACCAACAGCAAAAGAAGTTGTCAAGATATGTGATAAGGATAGCAGGATAGGAATAATGGCAACAAAGGCGACAGTTAAATCAGGTGTGTATGAGGAGAAGATTAAGTCGCTAAACGAGGAGCTTTTTCATAGAATCCATAGCGTGTCCGGCGCTGGTACCTTTGATAGAAGAAGGAATTATCGACAATGAGATAATGGATCTAACTCTTAAGTATTACCTTGATGATTTCATAAGGGAAAACGATATCAATACTTTGATTTTGGGCTGTACTCACTATCCGCTGATATCCAAGAATCTCAGGAGACTTTATCCTAATATCAAGATATTTAGTTCGTCAAAGGAGGTTGCTACAGCAGTCAAGATGGAGCTTGAGGCTGCAGATATGCTCTCGCAAAACGAGAATGCAAAGAGCATTTTTTATGCAAGTGACCTTTCAGAGAACTTCGTAAATATGATTGAGAGAATACTAGGGCGAGATAGCGACGAGCTTAATATTAAAGTTTAAGAACTTAGATATATAACTGTTTTTTGATAGACATGAGAAAATAAGGTAGTGAAAAAATGACTAAAGAAGAACTTTTTGAACTTGTAGATATAGAGACTGGCGAGGATTTCACGTATTTTGAGAACTTTGCTAACCTAATGGAAGCGGATGAATACTTGACTGAAGAAGATATCGGTATGCTCCTTAGGGAACTTGACTGTATTACATTTTCTGAACTAGCAGAAAGTTACTTTTATGATGTAATGGAGAATCTTCCTGACAATGCTATAGATATTTACAATACTATGGAGGCAGTTAAGAGAAATATTGTCTCAATTTCTACGGCAATTGCAAAGGGTGAGGAGCAAAGTCACAAGCTTTGTAGAGAGATATATAACTTCCGCAATTGGTACTCTAATGCGCAGTCATGCTATGCTACAGATCTCAGTAGTGGTAAAGAGAATCTGATTAGCATTAGAGATGCAATATACGAAAACAAGCTGGCTGGGATAACTAAAACAGACTGGGTGTTTGATTTTTCGGATTGTAACCAGCTTGAAATCAGCGAATATATCATAAATGTAGGAGAACTTTCATGAGTTTTATATCAATCGGATTTATGTTCATTGGAGCGGTTATGGGTGCTGGATTTGCTTCGGGAAGGGAAGCCTGGCAGTACTTTGGCATATTTGGAGAGCAGGCCTATTTCGGCGTAGCTATTGAGGCTTTTCTTTTCGTAGCTGTAGGACTTATGACTTCATATATAGCAATCAAAAAAGAAACGACAGATATTGGCAAGATAATCATTCCGTTCGAAAGTAAATTTCTAGAAAGCCTTATAGGAAATATAGTTTCCATCTTTGTTTTCTCAGCTGCAATTTCTATGTCTGCAGCAGGTGGATCACTTTTGAATCAGCTATTTGGAATTCATAGAGCGGTAGGTGGTGCAATAATTGTGCTTCTATCGTTTTTTACAGTTATAGGAGATTTTGAGAGAATTCTAGGTGTATTCAAATACATAATGCCAATTCTTTTGTGCATGGTTGTGGCTTTGAGCCTTTACATAGGATTTAGCTACGAAACTCCAGAGAATCTAAACATAGAGACTAAGCCTTCTTTGATGGCTTCATCTTGGCCAATTGCAGCAGCTATTTACGTTTCATATAATGTCATGGCAACTATTCCATTTGTTTCACAGTCAGCCCTTAGGGCAAAGAGCAAGAAGCATGCTTGATGGGAAGCTTTATGGGAGGATCCTTTCTTGCACTTCTAGGTGTTGTATTGATATTTGCGATGTTAACAGACCCTAAGCTTTCTGATAAGTCCGATCTTCCTATGCTAGCATTTGCAGGTAAGATTGCACCATGGGCTCAGCTTTTGATTTCAATTGCTTTGATGATTGCAATTTATGCAGCTGCAACTTCGGGATTCTATGGATTATACTCTAGAATCAACATCAAAGGTGTTAACAAGGTTAATATCGCTATGGTACTTGCAATTATTGCTTTCTGCGTAGGGCTCCTAGGTTTCAAATTCCTAGTTGCCTACATGTATCCGATCGAAGGTTATTTCGGATTTATTGTGATAAGCATGATAACAATTAACTTTTTTAGGGTACTTATAAGTAACAGAAACAAGCAGAAGAAGGTTTAATATGCAAGACATAGATCACTATATAGATTTTGTGGATCACGATAGATTTTCCATGCCAGAGGGCGTTGCAAGGGTAACTGCCGGAAGTGGTGGAGAAGCCTATCTCATAGATTGTAATGGTAAGACAGCTCTATATGACTGTGGTATGGCATATTGTCATGATGAGCTTCTTAAGAATATAAGATTAAAGCTTAGCGAATGGGGATATGACAAGCTTGATTATGCTTTGCTTTCTCATACTCACTATGATCATATTGGAGCGCTTCCTTATGTGATTAAGGCTTATCCAGAGATCAAGGTTATTGCAGCACCTAAGGCAGAGAAGGTTTTCATAAGTGAGGGAGCAAAGAAAACCATGAAGAGGCTTGGCGAAGCAGCAAGAGATGACTATGGAAGCGAGTACCAAAAATCTCAGGAAATTCTAGTTTCACCTCTTAGAATTGATATATCTGCATCTGATATGCAGGATATAAGTATAGGAGAAAAGACGATTAGAGTTATATTTACTCCAGGTCATACTGACTGTTCAGTAAGCTATCTCATTTTGCCAGACGGCATTATGTTTATCTGAGTCAACAGGAGTTATAAGGGGACCAGAATATCTAACTACTGCAATTCTAAAGGACTATAATCAGTCGATTGAATCAGCGCATGAGTGCAAGAAGATAGGGGCTAAGACTTTGATACCTAGTCACTTTGGAACGCTTCCAGAGTATTATAACGACAGGTATTATGATTTGTTTCTTGAGACTGCCGAAAAGGAAAAAGAAACTATAGTGAGTCTCTATAATAAAGGGGCAAGCTTTGATGAACTATTAGAGTGCTACAAGGATATGAACTGGACTGTTGCTAGGAGCAAGGTTCAGCCATATGAGGCATTTTTAGAAAATGCAAATTATATAATAAGACACCTTGTAGAGAAATTTGGGTATAAAAAGGAGAATCAATTTGATAAAGACAAGTAAGCTAAACTGCGGAATAACACTTGTAACTGAATACATACCTTATGTTGAGTCTGCTGCAGTAGGAATATGGGTTGGGACTGGCTCTTCTGAGGAAATAGCTAAGCATTCAGGTGTTTCGCATTTTACAGAGCACATGATGTTTAAGGGCACTGACAAGAGAAGTGCCAAGGAGATTGCTTCAGATATAGATAAGCTAGGTGGCCAGATAAATGCTTTTACGGGCAAGGAGGCTACTTGCTACTATGTAAAAACAACGGAAAACAACCTGCTTAAGGCAGCTGATGTCCTTGTTGACATGATAACTTCTTCTCGTTTTGATAAGGAGGAGATGGACAGGGAGAGACTTGTAATATGTGAAGAGATAAAAATGACAAGCGATACACCAGATGATCTTGCTATAGATGAGGGACTTCATCTTGTCCTTGAGAACTCAAGCCTTGGGAATTCAATACTTGGCACCCCATCATCGCTTAAGAGAATTACAAGTAATGTAATGCATAATTATGTTAGAGATAAATACACACTTGATAGAATGGTTGTTTCAGTGGCCGGTAAGTTCGATGAGGAGAAGGTTAGAGACTTCTTTGAAAATGCATTTGTTTCCATGCAGAAAAAACAGGTCTACACAGAGAAAAGGCAGGGTGAGTACAAGGCAAAGTACAGATCTATAAAGAAAGACATTGAACAAAGTCATATATGCCTTGCAACAAAGTCAATTTCACTTGATGATGAAAGATCATTTGCACTTTCAATTCTTGTTAATTCCTTTGGTGGAAGCATGAGCTCAAGGCTTTTCCAAAATGTTAGAGAGCAAAAGGGACTAGCATATTCTGTTTATGCTACAAATTCAAGCCTAAGCAGTGACGGCGTGTTTGCAATTTATGCCGGAGTTGGTCAAAAAAATATCAATAGGGCTATTTCAGCAATAAAAGAAGAGCTCGATAAGCTAAAGGATAGCGGTTTAACTAATGAGGAACTTGAGTCATCTAGGGAGCAGCTAAAAGCTAGCTATATATTCTCTCAAGAGAGCAGCCTAGGAAGAATGTTCAAAAACGGAAAGGACCAGCTTCTGTTAGGAAGAACATATGAGCAGGATGAGATAATCTCATCTTTTGATAAGGTGAGCCATGACGACATAAAAGAGGTGAAGAAGCTGATAAGCGACTTTTCAAATTACAGCTTGGCACTGGTTTCAAATAAGAGAGTTGATGTAAGAAGATTGATGGAGAACCACATATGAAAATAAAGATAGTTAGCAAATCAGGAAGAACTCCTATATATGGTACGTCACAGTCAGCAGGCTTTGATCTTCCTGCATACTTGCCTGAAGGAAGCATAGTTTTAGAAAAGGGAAAGAGAATGCTTGTTCCAACAGGCATATTCATAGAGCTACCGTGTGGATATGAGGCTCAGGTTCGCGCAAGATCAGGTCTTGCAATCAAGAACGGAATAGGCCTTGTAAACGGAATAGGAACTGTGGATGCTGACTATCGCGGTGAACTCAAGGTACCTATGATTAACTGGGGTGATGAAGATTTTACTATAAATGATGGAGATAGGATTGCTCAAGTTGTAATTGCAAAGCACGAAAAGAGCAGAGTTTGAACTATGTGAAGAACTAGGTGAAACGGAAAGAGGATCAGGAGGCTTCGGTCATACAGGAGTATAAGATGCTAAATCGTATAGAGCAGGAGAACAGAGAGAAAATTTGGCTTTCAGAGCATGCAACTAAGTCAGCAGATAGCAAAGGCAGGGCTGTCTTTGAGCCCTAAGTGCGAGCTAAGAACCGAATTTCAAAGGGATAGAGATCGAATAATACATTCAAAGGCCTTTAGGCGTTTAATGCATAAAACTCAGGTTTTTTTCTCGGTAGCGAGGGAGATCATTACAGAACGAGGCTAACGCATACTCTTGAAGTAAGTCAGATTTCTAGAACTATCTGTAGAGCACTTTGCCTAAATGAAGATTTAGCTGAGGCAATTGCACTTGGCCATGATCTTGGACACACTCCATTTGGTCACAATGGAGAGTATATTTTAGATAGCGTACATAAATCGGGATTCAAACATAATATCCAGAGTCTAAGAGTAGTTGATGTATTAGAAACTCGCACAACAGGACGAGGTCTAAATCTAACTTTTGAAGTTAGAGATGGCATAAGAAATCACTCTGGTGACACTATGCCACTTACACCTGAAGCTGAAGTCGTAAGGCTTTCGGACCGTATTGCATATATCAATCACGATATTGATGATGCCCTAAGAAGCGGAGTTATCAGTCTAAGCGATTTACCTAAAGAAGGCATCGATGTATTCGGCAAAAAACACAGTGAGCGTATAAATAACATGGTTTTAAATGTTATCTTAAACAGTGAAGATAGCAAGCATATATCTATGGATGAAGAGCATATGCATGCTCTTAATACATTAAGAAAGTATATGTTCCAAAATGTCTACTTAAGTCCACTTGTAAAGCATGAAGAGGACCTTGTAATGGTAGAGAAGATTATCACATCCTTATATAAATATTTTACAGATCATCCAGATATGCTACCTATAGGCGAGCAAGTTTTGATTGAAGAATTTGGCATAGAAACTGTAGTTAAAGACTACATAGCAGGAATGACCGACAGGTTCGCAATAAATACTTATGAAAATATTTTTTTGAAAAAAATAAAAAAAGGAAATTTTGCTTTTTATGTAGAATATAACTAGTAGAGCAAGTTTTTGGAGGCAGAAGATGTCCTTTACAGCAAGGTCTATAGCAAATCTAAAAGATTCCATCGATATTGTTGACGTAATTTCAAGGCGTATCAGTCTGAAACGGGCAGGAAGCAATTATAAAGGCGTTTGTCCATTTCACAATGAAAAAGACGCCTTCTTTTGTTGTCTCAGAAGCCAAGCAGATTTTTTACCTGCTTTGGATGCGGGGCTTCAGGAGATGCGATAGAGTTTGTCAAAAGATATAATAATCTTGAGTTCAACGATGCTATAAGGCAACTTGCTAGTGAATACGGAATTGAAATGGAAGAAAATAGAGGTTACGGCGAGGATCTAGAGATTTATTATAATATCAATAGAGATGCGGCACTATTCTTCTACAAGGCTTTTACCGAGAAGGCTAACAAAGGTTATTCATACATGAAGAGGCGAGGGATAAGGCCTGAGATACTCAAGAAATTTGGAATAGGTTATGCTGATGAGTCATGGAATAGCCTTTACGAGCATCTTACACAAAAGGGTTATCCTGTTGATAAACTAATAGAAGTCGGGCTTGTTTCAGAATCTAAGGGAAGATATTACGATAAGTTTAGAAACAGAGTTATTTTTCCAATAATCAATACGGCAGGCAAGGTCATAGGCTTCGGAGGGCGTGCCATAGATCCAAGTGACAATCCTAAGTATTTAAACTCACCAGAAAGTAAGGTTTTTCGTAAAAAGAATAATCTCTACGGGCTCAATTTATCAAGGGCTTCAGTGGGCAAAGAAGGTTTTATAATACTTGTAGAAGGGTATATGGATACTATAAGTCTTTATCAAGGCGGAATAACAAATGTAGTTGCATCGCTAGGGACTGCTTTGACAGAGAATCAATCACACCTAATAAAGAGATATACTAAGGACGTTGTTCTCTCATATGACTCAGATAGCGCAGGCGTTGCAGCAGCACTAAGAGGAATGGAGATACTTCATAACGATGGTCTCAAGGTGAGAATCATAAAAATCAGTGGTGGTAAAGACCCTGATGAACTGATTAGAAACGAAGGAAGGGATGCCTTTAGAAAGCTTGTAGAAAATGCACTTTCCTTTGGAGACTACAAGTTAAACTACATAAAATCCAAATACAATCTTAATGACGATGACTCGCGTATAGAATGCATCAAAGAAATTGCTGATAGTCTATCAAAACTTGGTGCTGTAGAACAGGATATATATATCAAAAAGGTATCAAAAGAGCTATCTGTATCTGAGGCGGCATTGCGAATGGAGATAAATAAATCAAAAAGTAATGCAGAGCAGCTGCAGCGCAGGAGCGAAAATACTGCAGAACCACTTGAGGAGCTAAGCTCTATAGAAAAGAATTGTCTTAGATTGATCACACGAAATGAAAGCTATATCCATAGAGTAGACGATAACATTGAGATGTTAACTACTACTTTAGCATTAAATATTTTCTCGGCTATTAAAACAACAATTTGCTGAGAATGGACAGCTAGATGTCAACTCACTTATCGACTCACTCGATGATAATGAAACAAAAGCACTGGTGGATCTTATAGAAACTATTCCAATAGATGGAGAGGAAGAAATGATATTTGAGGACTGCCAGCGACGATATAAGCAAGAAAAATTGCGAAGTGAACAGGAACAGGTTATTGCTATGCTCAGCATGCTAGATGAAGAGGAGAACTCTCAGAAAAGGCAACATGAGCTAATGCTAAGACTAAAAACAAATTCAAGACGAAATCAGTGAAATTTGAAAGGACCAAGAAGCACATGAGCGTTAAAGAAATCGAAGATACTAAAGCACAGGAATTCAAAGCAGAAGAACTAAGCAATCTTCCGCCAGAACAACTAAAAAAATTGAACTTATTAAACGTCTTGAGGAAAAGGGCAAATCAAACGACAATCGTTTGACATATATAGATGTTTCCGACTATCTGGAACATTTTGACCTAGATAAGACTGTAATTGATGAAATCTACGATACTCTGCTTACAAATGACATTGAGATAGAAAATTTCACCGAGGATTTTTCTATGATAATGAGCATCGAAGATGATGCAGAAGATGAAGATGATGGCGTTGTCCTCGATAAGGATGGTAGCATTGATGTTGATGCAACAGTTCCTAAGGGAATTTCAGTTGATGACCCTGTGCGTATGTATCTTAAGGAAATAGGTAAGGTTCCGCTACTTACAGCTGATGAGGAGATTGAACTTGCTAAGCGCATGGAAGAAGGCGATGAGTACGCTAAGATGAAGCTTTGTGAGGCTAATCTAAGGCTTGTTGTAAGTATTGCAAAAAGATATGTGGGCAGAGGCATGCTCTTCCTCGATTTGATTCAGGAGGGTAATCTTGGACTTATCAAGGCAGTCGATAAGTTTGACTACCGCAAGGGATATAAGTTCTCAACATATGCGACATGGTGGATTCGTCAGGCTATAACAAGATCTATTGCTGACCAGGCAAGAACAATAAGAATACCTGTTCACATGGTTGAGACTATTAACAAGCTCATAAGAGTATCAAGACAGCTACTTCAGACATACGGAAGAGAACCATCTCCTGAAGAAATTGCAAGGAAATGGGAATTACTGTTGATAAGGTAAGGGAAATTCAGAAAATTGCTCAGGAGCCAGTTTCACTAGAAACTCCTATAGGTGAGGAAGAAGATAGCCATCTTGGAGACTTTATTCCAGATGACGATGTTCCAGCACCAGCAGAGGCTGCTGCATTTTCAATGCTAAAGGAGCAGCTCGTTGAGGTTCTTGACACTTTGACAGATAGAGAGCAGAAGGTCCTAAAGCTTAGATTTGGTCTAGATGATGGTCGTTCAAGAACCCTAGAAGAGGTTGGTAAGGAATTTGACGTTACACGTGAGCGTATCAGACAGATAGAGGCTAAAGCTCTTCGTAAGCTAAGACATCCTAGCAGAAGCAAGAAGCTAAAGGATTACTTGGAGTAAGCTATGATTAAGCTAAGTGAAAGGCTTGAGTGTATAGCAAATAGGATAGATAAGGGAGAGACTGTTGCTGATATTGGAACCGATCATGGCTACCTTCCAATATACCTTTGGGAAAACAAAATTTCACCAAAGGTTATTATGGCAGACATAAGCAAAGGTTCTCTTCAGAAAGCAAAGGATAACTGCAAGCTCAGTCAGCCTGATTTTGATTTTGACTGCAGGCTTGGAGATGGTCTTGAGGTATTACAGCCACACGAGGTTGATACTGTTGTAATGGCAGGAATGGGAGCTCTTTTGATAATAGAGATGCTCGAGTGGGATATTATCAAAACAAGAAGCTATAAGAAATTCATACTTCAGCCGAGAAATAATCTTGGTAAATTAGTCAAATGGCTAAAAGACAATAGATTTGATATCACTAATTATGACCTTGTAAAAGAGGGAAAACGCATCTGCGAAATTCTTACTGTATGCATAGAATCTGTGGTTGAAAATTTTGATAAAAGCTCTTGTAATTCTGAGCCTGAACTAGAACTGGATAGCGCAGAATATGATTTTTCCTGATCTTATAATCGAACACAAAAATAAATACAGTCTCGAGTATATTGATTTGCATCTGCAAAAGGAAAACTTTATTTTAGACAATATAAAAATGAGCAGTGATTGTAAGAACAATCCTAATCTTGAGAGGCGTCTTGAGCGAAAGAAGAGGCTTGTGAAGCTTAAGGCTTGCCTAATAGAGGTGTCAGATGAAGCTTAAAGATATATTTAAATATTTGGATGAAATATTTCCTATAGAAGTAGCTGAGGAATGGGATAATTCTGGAACTCAGCTATTTTTGAGTGATGAATGTAATAAGGCTATGGCAGTTATTGAGATAACCGAAAGTCTTGTTGATGAGGCGATAGAAAGCGATGTTGATCTGATTATTACGCATCATCCTTTGTTCTTCTCAAACCTTAAATCGCTATCAAATGACGAGCCTATGGGTAGAATGATAATAAAGCTTATCCAAAATAATATCAGTGTCTATTCAGCACATACATCTTGTGATTTAGCTGATGGAGGGCTTAACGATTACTTTGGTAAAATCATTGATGCCGAGAATGTAGTGTCTATGCCTGAGCTGAATAAGTACTGCCGCTTTGGTGAGCTTACTCATGCTATGACTTTGAGTGAACTATGCGAGTACCTATCTATCAAATTATCTATTCCAAGAGAAATTGTAAGGTACACTGGAGAAGATAAACATATGGTTCACAAAATAGCTTGGTGCACCGGCTCAGGGGCTGACTTTGTTTTCGACGCATACAGGATAGATATTGATGCGTATATCACAGGAGATGTAAAGCATCATAGCGCTAGAGATGCTGAACTTGCTGGTTTTAATTTGATAGATGTAAGCCACTACGGTAGTGAATACATCTTTGCTGATTTAGTCATAGAAAAGCTAAAAGATAAAATCGAAATAATTGCTAGTGCAACATGTAAAAGTCCGTTTAAGGTATTATAGAAATCAACATTTTAATTTAATAGCTTATTTTTCAAAGCAAAAAGAAATAACTTGAAATAACGAAATAGTCTTGAACTTTCAAAAAAATAATATGATAGACTTTTAGAGTACTCGAATTTAGAAAATTGTTAGAGGCATAAACAACACAATATCAAGCAAGAATTATCAATGTTAAATTCTAAGCTGTGTTGCCATAGCAATTTTTTAATCGATGGTTAGCCTTGACTAACTATCACAAAACCATATATTAAAGTTTGACAATAAATAATCTTAGATTAAATTTTATTGACGAAGATGAAGACTTTATAATATTGCAGAGGAAATGTTTTGAAACAGCTTACAAAAATTGATTTTAATCTTGGGTTTACATATAAGGAGAGGCGCAGACCTTCACTTATAAATGTGGAAGGATGTATTGATGCGGGGCAATTTATTGTTTTGTGTGGATGCAGCGGTTGTGGTAAATCTACACTTTTAAGATGTATCAATCATTTAATTCCCGAATTCTATGAGGGGGAGCTTGCTGGAGTTTGCCTGATAGATGGTAATGATATATCTGGTCAAAGCATCGGAGATGTTGGAAAACAGGTTGCATCTGTATTTCAAGATCCAAGATCGCAGTTTTTTACAGTAAATAGCTCATCAGAAGTAGCATTTGGATTAGAAAACTTTGGATTATCGCATGATGAAATCGTTGATCGCGTCAACACTGGGTTTAGCAAATTTGGCTTAGAATATTTAAAAGATAGGGCAGTATTTGAACTATCAAGTGGAGAAAGACAGCTTGTAGCAATTCTATCTGCCTGGGCACTTGATACAAATATTATAGTTATGGATGAACCTACAGCTAACCTCGATCAAAGAGCGATAGCTAAGCTTTCAGATATGCTATCAGAGCTAAAGGCTGAGGGTAAGACAATTATTGTAAGCGAACATAGATTATATTATTTAGCAAATCTTGCTGATGAATATTGGTACATTGACTCAGGAGAAATTGTTAAATGCTATAAATCAAGGGAAATGCTTCAGCTAACAGAAGACGAACTAGCTTGTATGGGACTTCGCATGCCAGAGCTAAAAAAATCTTAGTATAAATCGTATTGATTCTAAATATGATAATGATGAATATGAGCTAAATGATGATAAAGAACATATGCTTACATGTGAGAATGTAGCATTTAGATATAGAGGTGCTAAAAATAACACATTAAAATCTGCGAGCATTGAACTTAAAAGCAGGAGAAGCTGTAGCTATTGCTGGTCCGAACGGTAACGGAAAGACAACGCTTGGCAAGATTTTATGTGGAATTTATAAAGCATCATCTGGAAAGATTTATTTTGATGGATTAGCACAAAACCCAAAGGAATTACAGAGCAAGAGTATTTTCATTATGCAGGAAGCAGAATTTCAATTCTTTACAAACTCTGTATGGAATGAATTGAAATATGGCAAAAAGATAAATTCAAGCCTTGAAGTTGAAATGGAAAAAAATGCTAAGACTTTCAGGATTGTGGGAGCTAAGGAACAGACATCCGTTTCACCTTATCTGGAGGTCAGATGCAAAAAGCTTGTTCTTCTTTTTAGCGTATTTTTTTCAAATAAAAAAATATAATTGTACTTGATGAGCCAACGGCAGGACTTGACGGCCGCTCGCTACAAACATGCACAAAAAAATTATCAATGAGATGAAAAAGGACAAAATTGTTCTTATAATTACTCATGATATCGAGCTTTATAGCAGGTGCATGCAGAAGCTGCGTTTGGCTAGAAGATGGAAGCTTGCGTGATAACTTTACTCTTGATTCTGATGAATCACTTCGTAAATTTTGCATATATAGAGATGAAAGATTAAAGGCAGTAACAAATGAATATGCGGTGTCTAGTTTAAAACATAGTTTTGACCCGCGTATTAAACTTGTAATTGCCTTATTTTGTTGCGCAACAAGTGTCTTTGTTAGCACTCCACTAGTAACTGCAATGTTCGTAGCTGGAATGTTAATTAATCTTTATGAGCGCAATATCAAATCCTCGCTATGTTATGGTGTAGTTTATGCAGCTTTACTATTTGCGTTTATTGGATTTCCAAACCTAGTGACTGCTTTGCTAGTAAATGTCATACCGAGGTTTTTAGTAATAGGAGAATTTGTTTCTGCCTTAATAAGCAATGATGGAGGCGATAAGATGATAACAGCATTCAGGTATATGCATATGCCTGAAAGAGCGATAATGATTTTTGCTGTTATGTTTAGATTTGTGCCAGTGATGAGTAAAGATCTTTCGCTTATGAGGCAGTCAGTGCATACTAGAGGATTTTTTAAGACTCTAAGAGAAAAAGTTGTGGCTTTTCCAGAGTATATGGAAATTATCATAGCGCCGTTAATGCTAAGAATTATTCGAATCGCTGAATCGCTTTCTGCATCAGCAGAAACTAGAGGAATATCATTATCAGGGCGCAGGCAGTCGTATACATCTCTTAAAAATCAAAAATATCAGATATATTGATTTTTACTAGTTGTACTTTCTTTGATATGTTTTTGGCTTTTTTTCACCCTAGAATAGTTAATCTGTTCTAAGCAGTTTAGTAGCCGTAATCACATATTACTTTAATTTTAATTTATGAGAGGAGTTTGCTATGGAATCTAATAGGCTCAAGACAAAGGACATAATAACAGTTGTACTTTTGTCATTAATTAACATTGTAATATTTATGTCAGGAACCTTCCTGTATGCTACACCAATAACGGTGCTACTAATGCCGATATATTATGCGTTATTAGAAGGTATGGTAGTTTTTACAATAGGTGTTAAAGTACGCAAGAGAGGTGCTATGCTCATCTATTGCATAATTCAAGGAATTGTCGGATTCTATCTTCCGTACACGCTTACTTATATTTTGATGGGAATTATATCGGAAATCATTCTTTCAAAAACTGGTTACGATAATACTAAGGGGCTGACAGTAAGCTATATATTGCAGCAAGTAGGACTGTGCTTTGGAAGCACTGTGTATCCTTATGTTTTTGCTCTCAAAAAGACGATGGAAATGATGAGCGTAAAAGAGTCTGAAAATCTAAAATATGTTATGACACATGCGGGAAGTTCAATAATGAACTGGGGATGGATAGTTTTGATGATAGCTACAGCAGCTGTAGCATTTGTAGGTTCGCTTCTGGGAAAGAGAGTAGTTAGGAAACATATAATTAAAGCTGAAGGAGCTTGCGAGGATGAAACTGAAGATAATAAAAGAAAAGAATCAGCATCTTTCTTTAAGGAGCTTGGGGGCTTCATGCGTCCATACAGGCTTGGCTATACACTATCTGTGCTTATAAGTACGCTTTCTGTTTTGCTTAACATAGGAGCATATATGCTTGCGGGAAGCATAGTAGTTGAACTGTTTTCATCTACAGTTAACTGGAGCAATATTGTTAGTCTTGGAGTTCTACTTGCTATATGTAAGCTTGGAAGCGGTATTGCAATGAATCTATCTACTTGGCTTTCGCATAAAGCTGCATTTAATACATTGAAAGATATTCGTAATGCACTTGTAGAGAAGATGCTTAGACTTCCACTTGGATACTTCGAGGAAAATGGTAGTGGAAGATTAAAAACTATGCTAGTTGATAACATTGAAGGAATAGAGAAAACGCTCGCTCATATGTTACCTGAGATGACGGGTAATCTTGCAGGTCCGATAGTGCTAATTATATGGATGTATTTCATTGATTGGAGAGTTGCTCTTGCAATGACTGTATGGATTTTAATTGGATTTTCTGTCACCATGGGTATGATGCGAGGCTATGAAGAGAAATTTCAAGGCCAAATTAAAGCATCAAAGACAATGAACCAAGCAATTGTAGAATTCGTAAACGGTATTGAAGTTATAAAGAATTTTGGAAGAACTGAAGAGAGCTATAGAAAGTATATAGATGCCATTAAGGGTCATGCAGATTACAATGTGCACTGGATGAAAGAAACGCAGGTATTTTCATCATTAGGCATGGCAATTGCGCCATTTTCGATATTTCCAGTGCTTATCTCAGGATTGATATTCTGGAATAGAGGAAGCCTTGAAACACCAATGTTTTTTCTCCTAATGATATTATCCTTTGGAATTTTTTCACCACTCATGACTGCTATGACTTATATTGACCAGACAGCTCAGATGGGAACATATGCTAAGGAAATCAGAGATTTACTTAATTACCACGAGCTTCAAAGAGGAGATAGAACAAAATTTGATAATAACGATATTGAGTTCAAGGATGTTAGCTTTTCCTATGGTAAGAAAGCGCACGATGTTTCAGATATAAATGTAGTTGAAGTAGATAAAAAGGCTGCTGACAATGTTTCTTTAAAAATAAAAGATGGAAGCATGATGGCTTTTGTTGGACCTTCTGGAAGTGGCAAATCTACGCTAGGAAAACTAATTGCAGGGTATTGGGATCCTAATGAAGGTAGCATTGAAATAGGTGGTCACGATATGAAAGAGTATTCACAAGAAGCTCTTAATGCTGAAATTGCTTTCGTAGACCAAGACACTTTCTTATTTGATAAATCGATAAGGGATAATATACGCCTTGGTAATCTAAGTGCTACAAATGATGAGGTTGAAGAAGCTGCTAAGAAGGCTGGATGCCATGAATTTATTATGGCACTTCCTAATGGATATGAAACAATGGCAGGAGCAGCAGGAGGAAGCTATCTGGCGGAGAAAGGCAGAGAATTACAATTGCAAGAGCAATGATGAAGAATGCACCAGTGATGATCCTTGATGAGGCTACATCTAGCTCTGATCCAGAAAATGAGGCATCCATACAAGAGTCATTGTCTGCTGCAGCTAGGGGTAAAACTTTGATTGTTATAGCCCATAGACTTATGACTGTTAAAAATGCTGATCAAATAGCATATATAGAGGACGGACATATTAAAAAAATGGGTAGGCATGAAGAGCTGATGGAATCGTGTGATGATTACAGAATGATGTGGGAACTTTCAGAGGAAGATCAAAGCTCAATTGCAGGAGGTCTGAAATGATTAAGACGATTAAAACACTCTGGGCATTTAGTGAGCATGAGCATAAAACATTTGTTATCACTTTGATAATGTCTCTTGTTCGTGCATTTGTTGGTGTTACACAGTTTATAGCTATAATGCTTGCAGTAGACGTTATAATAAATGATGCTAAAGCAGAACCAGCGATTACAAAAATTGTTATTTTAGCTGTGTTATGTGCAGTTGGTAGCTTTGCTACATCGTTTTATGAGCATTCGGGAAGTGTGGCTGTTGGCTTTTATATGACATCAGACAAGCGTATTGGGCTAGGTGATTTTTTGAAGAGACTTCCGCTTGGTTTCTTTAGTGATAATACATCAGGCGAAATTGTAGCAACACTTACAACTACCTTAAGCGGCATTGAGACAGGTGCTGCTATGGCCATGATTACTACGGTATCGGGGATTTTTAGCTCATTTGCAATGCTTGTTGCAGTTTGCTTTTATGAGTGGCATGTAGGCATTATCACAGGAATTGGTATGGCTGTATATCTTCTAACCGTGGATTTTCAAATGAGAATATCTGAGAAGAACGCTCCATTCTTGCAAAAAGCACAGAGCAAATTAGCCGCAGCAACCTTGACCTTCCTTCAAGGAATAAAAGTTACAAAAACCTTCAGTGTAAAGGAAGGAAATGACGAGCTTAATGAAGCTATCAAAGGGAGCAAGGATGCCAATATTAATTTGACAAACAGGACAATGCCATCACAGTTTTTGAGCAGGCTTATCATAGCAATATTTGAGATTTTGATAATTGCATGCGCTCTTTGGCAGCATCATGAAGGGAATATATCCCTTGTAAAAACAATAATGCTACTTGTGTTTAGTTTTGTAGTGTATGTTTCACTCAATCAGGCAGGATCGGTACTTTCAATGATAGGCCTTTTGGATAGTGGACTAAAGGCAATTGGTGAAGTGGAAGCATCTGAACAGATGAGCTGGAGCGACAAGCCTTTACCTATGGGTAATAATGAAATTTCACTTGAATCTGTTAACTTCTCATATGGAAATAATGAAGTATTACACAATGTGTCTGCAACAATCAAAGAAAACTCTTTGACAGCAATAATTGGACCTTCTGGCTCAGGTAAGACAACCTTGTGTGAACTAATACCAAGATTTCACGATATAGATAGCGGAAGCATCAAAATAGGAGGCGTAGACATCAGAGATGCAGACTATGAGGAACTTATGAAAAGAATAAGCATAGTGTTCCAAAGAGTCTACCTGTTTGAAGACAGTATATATAACAACATAGCTTTCGGAAAACCAGATGCTAGTATTGATGAGGTACGTGCAGCGGCAAAGGCAGCTAGATGTGATGAATTTATTGAGGCACTTCCAAATGGATATAATACTGTGTTAGATGAAGGAGGCAGTAGCCTTTCAGGAGGAGAAAAACAAAGAATATCAATTGCTCGTGCAATTCTTAAAGACTCTCCAATCATAATAATGGACGAAGCTACTGCAGCGCTCGACGCAGAAAATGAACACGAAATCTTGGCTGCAATAGAAGCGCTTACCCAAAATAAGACCGTAATTATGATAGCGCATCGCATCAAATCAATAAGAAACGCAGACCATATCATTGCTATTAAGGATGGAAGAGTAATACAAGATGGTAATCCTAATGAATTAGCAAAGCAAGAAGGTCTATATAGAGATTTCTTACGTTCTAGAGAGGAAATTTCAGGTTGGACCATAAATAATTAGTTTCAAGATGAAAAAAATAGGCTGCAGTTATTCAGCTTAATGCAGCCTATTCCATCAAAAAGGAGTAAAGATGCGAATTGGAATAAGTGGTGCAAGCGGTAAAATCGGATCCTATACATGCAAATATCTTAGTCGGTTTATGCCAGATGTAGAGATTATAGGAGGAACTAGGAATAAATCACAGTTCATAAAGGAACTCGAAAAATCAAAATAGCCATTTCTCTTGGAGACAGCTTGATTTAAATGTAGATAAAAGTATTTTTGACTTTATTGATGAAATAGATATGTTTGTTAATGTATCAGGTGCACAAAATCTTTCTAGATCAATACGTAAAACAATACTTGATAAAATGCCTCTAATTGAAGTTGGGAATGAATCATATTTTGATACTCTTAATAGAGAGGAAACTAGAAATCCTTTTTTATATGGAGTGGGTATGGCACCTGGATTTACAGGCTTGTTATCAAGAGCTATGATAGACTGTCTTGAGAAAAATAAAGAAAATGTTAAAGCAAGAAAGCTATGGTATTTGGTAAGAGAAAGTATATCTCGTTCAGCTGCTGAGGATATGGCAGATTTATTCACTTCAAAAGTCACGACAAATCAAATAGCTTCGATCGAAAATAATGCAGTATCATTGCCTCTGTTTAGTAACATTGTGTATCCATTTCAATATTATGATGCTGAAGCTACAGCTGTGGATGAAATTTATAATATTAATAGCAGTGAAACATATATGCTTAGAGAGGATGGCGATTTATATAACATAGCTGCAAGATATGCAGGTGATAAAAATGGACTAACGAACTATTTTATCAAGGCATCAGAAGCTACAGCAGCAGATAGTCAGTTTGTTCGAATGGCTGCAGAGGTTATTTCAGATCATTCATCAATGACAATAGTATTAGAGGGACCATCACAATCTGCTTTTAAGTGGATGTACCTGTGCTGCAACAATTACAAATTTACTAAAGAATGGATGCAAGGCAAGGATTGAAAGATTAGCAGAATGCAGTAATTGGAAAGAAATCTATGAACAAGTCATTTCATCAGGTATATTCTATGTTAATGAAACATATAATCAAAGCATGTTTGATTTAGGAAATGAAGAAAGTGGAGAAATCTAAATTTTTTTAGTGCGAGGTTAGTAGCTAACTAACTTAAATGATATGAAGTATTGGAAGGAATATTATGGCTGAATTATTTTAAAAACTATACAAGATTTAACTAAGGAACCTTTCATAGAACTAACGAAAGGAAATATGTTAAGGTTATTTGTCAAAAATTGCTGTACTAATCCAGAAAGAATAGCATTTATTTACGAGAGTGATAATGGCGAAATGAAAGAATTTACATATGGAGATGTAGCTAACAGAGTATCTATTATTGCAAATGAATTAATATTATCAGGAGCTAAGCCTGAAAGATCATATATCTGTTAGTATTCCTCCATCGCCTGAAGCTTTATGCGCAATACTTGCAGTCGTATGGATTGGTGGTGCATATGTACCAATCAATATGAATCAACCTATAGAAAGAAGAAAATTAATATATAAACAGGCTGAAATCAGATTCTGTTTAATCACGAAAAATTCAAATGCATTAGCTGTTGAGGAATGTGTAAATATTATAGTTCCTTCGATGTCTTCTTTAGATCAAAAAGAACTATTTAATCGTATTAATAATTCAAGTGAATATATGCGAAAGCTACTACCGTATCCATCAAAAGCAGATGATACAGCATATATTATATTTACATCTGGTTCAACAGGAACCCCAAAAGGTGTTGAGATTGCACATGGTAGTGCTGTTAATACGATTGATGATATTATAGAACGTTTTAATATATGTGAAGACGATAGAGCAATAGGAATATCAGCTCTTGATTTTGATCTTTCAGTTTTTGATTTATTTGGAATGTTAAGCGCTGGAGGAAGTTTAGCTATTATTCCTGATGAGAAGAGAAAAGAACCAGAATATTGGAAGATGCTTATAGATGAGCATAATATAACAGTTTGGAATACAGTTCCTGCACTGTTTGAGATGCTTATGATATACAGTAATCCTGATGATGGACTAGCAAATTTGCGACTTGTTCTCGTTTCTGGTGATTGGGTTAAGCCTAATCTCTACAAGGAACTTCGCAAGAAATCCAATCATTGTAGATTTATTGCCCTTGGTGGTGCAACAGAAGCTTCAATATGGTCGAATATGTTTGAAGTAACAGAAGTGGATCCGTCATGGGATGCCGTTCCATACGGAAAAGCCTTATCAAAGCAAGAGTTTCGTATAGTTGAGAACGGTGCAGATGTGCCGGTGGGAGAACGAGGCGAACTTTGGATTGGTGGAGATGGTCTTGCTAAGGGATATGTATCTATGCCTGAACAGACCGCAATTTCATTTGTCACTGAAAATGGAAGACGGTGGTATCGTACGGGTGATTATGGCTACTTAAATCCAGATGGAAATATTATATTTTGTGGGCGTAAAGATAGCCAAGTTAAATTAAATGGATTTCGAATTGAACTCGGTGAAATTGATGGCAAAATTAGAGATTTAGAAGATGTTAACAATTCTATAACTATTCTTACTGGATCAGGAAATTCGCAGTATCTAGCAACGGCAGTAGAGCTTAATATCGCTTCCGAAGTGCCAGATGAAAAAGATAGCCTAAAATCATGTACATACAACCATTCATCAGATATCTCAGATCAAGTTTGCTTTGAAAGTGCTAAAGATTATGCCACAGCGAAGCTTATGTTATCAGTGCTTAATGGAGATTCAGATGCTAAACCTCTTAAATGTGAAACTATTAGTGATGAAGGGCACAGGATTGTAGGTCTATGGAATTCGATACTTAAATCTAATAAGTTAACGGACATAGACGTTGTAAATAATAACTTAGATAAATTAACTAATGAAGGAAATATAGAATTTTTGCAATGAGTTGTTTAAACGCAAGGATGTAATTCGTGATATATTGACTGGTAAAAAAATCGAAATTTACTATTTTTGGATGATGATGTTCTTTCTCCTACAAAGTTAATGGGTCAAGGTGATTTGCCACTATTACAATCAGTAATTGCTGATAAAATATCAAGTTATTCAAAAGGAACAATATCCAAAGGTAAAAATTTTAAAATTGCAATACTGATGGGGCGTAACGGCGAAAATATTGTTCCAATTTTAGAAAAAATATCTAGTGATATTGAGAATATTGAATTGATATTTTTAGAAACCAGCGATGCCCTACTTAAGAAAGCTGAACTAAACCTTTCAAAATTAAAGCTAAAGACATCATATGTTAAATGCGACTTTACCCATATAAATGAAGAATTAATAGGAACTATCGATATAATAATTGCTTTTAACAGCTTGCATTTATTTAGAAACATACATGATGGCTTAAGACTTTTTAAGGCTTATGCTCAGTGAGGACGGATATATGGTTGCAGGTGAGTCAACTTGCCTTGAGCCTCTAGGCCTAATATCTGCTGCTATTGTTGAGGATGGATTTGCAAACTACACTGATGAACGTGTGTATACGGCTAGTCCAACGCTTACATTGAATGGCTGGATTCATGCTATAAATAAATCTGGTTTACATATAATTGATTACGACAAAATCTATTATGAAAAATTTCTCGATACTATTAATAGATAATCAATCAAAAACGGGAGAACATATATTATCAGACATCCGAGAACATTGTAAATCTCAACTTCTACCATATATGGTTCCATCAAAATTTGCATTTACATCCATATTTCCTCTTACACAAAATGGTAAGGTTGATAGAAATACGATTGCAAGCTGGTTTGAAAAAAGCAATTCAACAGGATCACTTGCAATATCAACAGAGACAGAAAAATGCATTGCAGATATTCTTGTGGAGCTTATCGGTCTAAGTGAAGTATTTTCTGACACAGATTTCTTTGAGGTAGGCGGTGACAGTCTTTTAGCGGTTAGATTGATAAATGCAATAAAAACAAGATTTGCTGTCGATATTACGATGAGAGAGCTATTTGATAGTAGAACAGTAGCAAATATCTCTGACATTATTGATGAACGTAGTGAAGAGAAGATGGATGAGGGTGAGATATGATTGCTATTCTTGGTGGTACTGGAAAAATTGGAAGAGAAACTTTGAATGCAATACATATATTGGAACCGGAAACTGAAATTATAATTGGAAGTAGACATAGACCTACTGATGGAGAGGCCAGCAGCTATACTTGGAAATTTTTTGATGTGAATGATATTGAAAGTATAGAGGCTTTATTAGATGGGGTCTCAGTTGTTATAAATGCCGCAGGACCATCATCGGTAGTCAGTGCACCTATTATGGATGCCACAAGAGCTAGAGGAATACCATTAGTAGATGTCGGTGATAGTGAGTGTTATAGAAAGTATGAAGCTGAAGAAAATTCATTAGGAGAAAAAACAAATAATTCGCTTGTGATGTCAGGATGCGGATCAATTCCTGGATTAATAGGTGTGCTTCCTATAATTTTATCAAGAGATTTCACAAAGATATCAGAGCTTGAAGTCAACTATAGAATTGATGAAGAAATATCTATGTCAGCAGCTACTGACATGGCTGCAAAAATGAATGCCTCTTCAACCTCAGAAATTAATGCTACAACATTTACTAAACCGGAGAACATACCGCTTTTGGGAGAGGCAGTTTATCGCTATCCATATCATGATGAGGAGTGTGAAGCTGTAGAGCAGATCATTAATCCTATCAAGAGCACATGGAATATGGTTCGTCCAGATACAGAATATGAAAAATTGTTGGCAAGCCCGTATAAAGACAGGGAGGAACTTGCAGCAAGAATTTCGAAGATGAGTAAATTTGCTATTAAGGATATACGTCCAGGGATTCATTTTTATTTAAAAATACAAGGAATCTTGCGCGAAAATCAAAAGGACGGCGTGAGAGTTTTGTACGCTTCTTGTGGAAATCCTGCAGAAGTATCAGGCAAGATTTTAGCAGCTACTTCTTCTGCTGTTTATAGAACTAGCTGTGATTATGAATTGAATGGATATTATAGACCTGCAACTTTTCCTATGATTGATCTCTTATTAGAAAATATTAACAAATTAGGTGTATTTGAAAGCTGGAATATATATCCGTACTTATTTGATACAGATACAGAGGAGGTAGGTGAACTATGAATATGCCATTAAAAACTGTCATATGTGGTACCGGTTTTGGAACCTTTTATGCTGAAGCAGTATTTAGAGATAAAAAAAATTTTAAGCTCGCTGGAATTGTAGCACGTGGAAGCAAAAGATCCCAAAAATGTGCTGAACATTACGGTGTTCCTTTGTATGAATCAGTTTCTCAGGTTCCATCAGATATTGATATTGCATGTGTAGCAATACGTACTGGTGCATTGGGAGGTAATGGTACCGAGATTAGCATTGAGTTTCTAAAAAAAGGTATAAGCGTTATCTTAGAGCAACCTGTTCATCATAAGGAGATAGCAGAATGTTTTAAGTTTGCAAGGAGTAATAATTGCTGTTTTATGACAGGGGATTTATACCTAAATATGCCTGAAATAAGGAGAATGCTCAGTGTAACAGACTATCTTAGAAATAAGGGTGTCAAATTAGAATATATAAGAGCAGGTAGCAGTGTACAGGCATTCTATCCTTTTGTTGATATATTAAACAGACTTGTCCGTGGAGGTAATGTTAATTTAGAATATGTCAGCCCTCAAAGAGGTAGTTTTAAAGAGGCTATAGGAGATATAAGCGGAACTCCTTTTAGTTTTGAGTTTAATAATGATATGAATCCTCATGATCCAGATAACCATATGCACATTTTACATACTTTTACATTATATTACGAGTCTGGAAGGTTAGAGCTTTCGGATACAAGGGGCCCGTTAATATGGTATCCGAGATTAAATATGCCTTGGTCAATTTTGAGTGAAGGTGGGGTACCGGATGAGTATCCAGAGCATATGCAGGAAAGGTTCATTGGATTATTGACACCTGAAAATAATTTAACAGAGCCTTACTCTGCATTTGCTGGAAATATTGCGATAGATAGCATAGGTCGTGACCTATTGCATATGTTAGAAATGATTAATGACAATAAAAAATTCCTTATAAACGCACAAAAAGAACAAAATTCAGCGAAACTTTGGAACGATATGACTACAAAACTAGGATATGCAGTCATGAATGAAAAACTTGAACCTGCAGCCATAAAACCTGATGGAATATATGAAGCAGGAATACTACCAGAGGAGAGAATATAAGAGATGGAAAATATGATGGAGAATCTAACAGAGTCATTCACATTGAAATCAGATGAATTAAGACAAGAGATATTAAAGAAAATTGAAGATTTATCAAATAGAAATATTAAACTCTGGACAGAGGATGGTAAGCTTAAGTTTCGTGCGGCGACTGGGCTTATGACATTAGAAGATAAAGAGTATCTTAAAAATAATAAGGAAGCAGTGATAGCTTGCCTTCTTGATGACCATGTAGAGATAGAAAGTGATGATACCAATCAGTTTGAACCATTTCCTCTTACAGAAATACAGCAAGCATATGTACTTGGGCGAAATCCTGCATTTCCATATGGAGGTACTGCGTGCCATATCTACCTTGAGTTTGAGTATGACTCACTTGATGCTGAAAGGGTTGAGAAAAATATGGAACAAATTAATTAAGCGACATCCTATGCTAAGAGCTACAATGTCAGCTGATGGTTACCAGCAGGTTATGGAGGTGGCTCCTGATTTTCATGTGATTCATCAAATTTATAATGACATAAATTCAGCAGCGGTAGGACGCGATGAGTTAAAGGCGAAATATGATCATAAAATATATGATACAAATGAATGGCCATTATTTACTGTCGCAGTAACAAATGCGCCAAATAATGCAGTTCTTCACATATCTATTGAATTCATAACAGCTGATTGGACAAGCATATGGACAATTCTATCAGAGTTTGAAACTTTATATTTTGATACTAATGCTAAGCTTCCTGCTCTTAATGTTAGATTTCGTGATTATGTTGTCGCTGAACGCAAGATGCGTAGAGGTAGCAGTTTTAATAAAGATAGAGAATATTGGTTGAAGAGACTAGACGCGCTTCCTTCTGCGCCAGAACTTCCACTGCTAGATAATTTTTAGTAATGATAATGTAAGATTTGAAAGAAATCAATTCATGATAGAAAAACATGAATGGGATAGATTTTGTGATTATGCGAGAGCTACAGGGATAACACCTGCTGCAGCTGTAATGGCTGTATATGCAGCTACGCTAGCAAGATGGAGCAGAAATAAAGACTTCTGTATAAATTTGAGCATATTAAATAGACTGAACTTACATCCGGAAATTGGGAGCATAGTCGGTGACTTTACAAATAGTAGTTTACTAGAGGTTAACAGTGATAGAATGCAAGATTTTGCTTCTTTTGCTTTGTCATTAAATCGCAGATTGTTTGATGACCTAGATCATCGTAGTTTTACCGGAGTAAATGTGTTAAGAGAATTACAACATCGAGGCAATGTGACAACATTGATGCCTTATGTTTTCACGGGTGCAATTGGATTAATAGATATAGAAAAGAGTGATTTACATGGGAAGATGAATAATCGTGGAATAAGCCAAACTGCACAGGTATTTATGGATTGTCAGGCGATGGATTCAAAAGATGGATTAAATATTAATCTTGATTGTAGATGTGGAATATTTCCAAAAGGCTTGCCGGAAGATATTGCTCAATCTATGAAAGAGCAGATTCTGAAACTATCTAATAGTCAAAAAGAATGGAATTCAAAGCTATTTGATATAAAATTACCAGATTGGCAAAGAAGAATTATTGAAAAATCAAATGACACCGCTTATCCAGAGGAGAAACATTTGCTACATTCGCAGGTACTAAAAAATATAATTGATAGACCTGAAAGATTAGTTATCGCAGAAGAAAACTCAAGAATGGAATGGTAAAGAACTTTATCTTGCATCTCAAAAAATTACATCGAATCTCTTAAAACATGGTGTTAAAAAAGGAGATCGCATTGCTGTGCTTTTACCTAAATCTCGATGGCAAACAGCAGCCTGCCTAGGAATTCTGTCCTTAGGTGCAATCTATGTACCTATAGATACCGAACAAGGAAGAAATAGAATAGGTTCAATAATAGATGAGGCAGGTGCATTAATTGCCATTAGTGATAAGGACAACAAGAATGAACTTTCAAATGATGTAAAGACTATACTTATCGAAAATATTGATTCTAATACTGGAGAAAACACGGATGACATTCAGGAAGATTTACCAGACCTATTAGCACTTTCAGATGAAATCACAATTGAGGATACTGCATATATTATTTTCACTTCGGGTTCCACCGGAGAGCCTAAGGGCGTTGAGATGACTCACGGCGCAGCAGTAAACACTATTGAAGCAGTAAATAGGTTATTTGGCGTGACAGAAAATGACAGAGTTTTACAGATATCACAGCTGAATTTTGACCTTTCTGTATATGATATATTTGGTGTTATTGGAGCAGGAGGGTCAATAGTTATACCTAATGAAAAGGATTATAAAAATCCAGCTAAGTGGGTTGAATTAATTAATAGATACAATGTTACTTTATGGAATTCAGTTCCAGCTCTACTCCAGTTACTTTTAATTTATAAGCAGTATAACAACGATGTTGAAATAAATATGCTAAAGAAGGTATTTCTTTCTGGAGATTGGATTCCAACATCTATGCCTTCAGAAATAAAAACTATATTTCCAGACGCTTTGGTAGTTAGCATGGGTGGTGCAACAGAAGGAGGAATCTGGTCAAACTATCACATATGCCTAGATAAAGAAGATGATTCATTTTAAAAAGCATACCATATGGAAAACCTTTACCTAATCAAGGATTTAGGATACTTGATGTATTTGATAATGAAAGTCCTATCTGGAGCACGGGTGAACTATGCATAAGTGGTGATAGCCTTGCTTCATCTTATTACGGTAGACCTGATTTAACTGAAAAATCTTTTCATCGTATGGAATGGTCAGAGAATGTATCGTACAGGAGATATGGGGTGCTGGCACTCTAACGGAGAGATGGAATTCCTAGGACGTATGGATAATCAAGTAAAAATACGTGGTCACAGAATTGAACTGGGCGAGATAGAGGAGGTTATAAAGAAGCAACTGGGATTTTCTGAGTGCGTTGCAGTGGTTTATGGCGATGATAATGAGAAAAAAATATAGCTGTTTTTATAATAAAAAAATCAACAAGATAATATCGAAATTGAAGCAGATCCTGATGTAGATAAAATTAAGAAGTCAATTGGTGAATGGCTTCCAGCATATATGATACCTTCTGTTTATTTGTTTGATAGCAAAATGCCTCTTACAGCAAATGGAAAAGTTGATAGAAAAGAGATTAAAAAAACTTGCAGAGAAATTTATTATTGAGAACAGTGAAAAGCATGGTGAGGATAAGGAAGTAAGTGAATTTGAGAAAAATATATTAGAAACAATAAGAAATTGCTTTCGGCTTTGATTGCCTTGGATTGGATCAGAATTTCTATGAGGCAGGAGCTAATTCGTTGATGCTTGCAAGAGCAGCAGGAAACTTGAATAAGGAAATTGATTGTAAGGCAACTTTTGACAGCTGGCTAGTACAACTCCTAAATTCTCCTACTGCAAGAGAAGCAGCTATTTTTGCTGAGACAGAAAAAAACAAGTTTACAGATTCATGTGAGGATAATTCAAACGAAGCTAATTGTAACAATCTTATCATCGAAAAAGTGGATGATAATGGAAAAATTTGTGTTGTATTTGAGTCTGGTATTGATACCGAAACTATGACCGAGCTAAACAATTTAGAGGAATAGGAATTATAAAAATAGGAAAAGATGTTAGTCCTGATGAAATAGAATTAAGCATAAGAAAAATCATATCTGATGAAACACAGCTTTCGTTTTTAGCTGGAGATAGTGATATGAATATATGTATAAAGCTTGCTTCTGATTTTATGACACAGGGCATCGTTCCAAATTCTGTAAACATTGTTGAAACTGATAATGATAGCGAGATGGAAAGTGGACTTTTGTATGTAGGTGATATTAATTATGGTTTGGTATATTCAAAACTAGATGAGAGCGATGAAATTAGAGATATCTTGAGTGATTGTTGTGTAGGAGAAATTAATATTTATGACTGTGGAAATCACAATAAGAAATCTGATTTCTTACGCTGTGTACTATAAGAACGCAAAGGAGTATAACAATGCATAAAACTATATCGATGATTGATAAGATTGCTCAGTTAAGTCACAATCGTGGTGATGCTACAGCACTCGAAAGCGTTAAGCGTAATTGTAAGATTAGTTATAGCGAAATTTATGAAGCTATAGTTTCTTATGGTGCGTTATTAAGAGATGAGTATGGAATAAATGCAGGTAGCAAAGTTATTATAGCGTGTGATTCTGATCCGGTAGATATGATTATAGCAATTCTTGCTGTAGGTTTTGTGGAGGTAATGCTATCCCCTTAAAGTCGGGAAGCACTAAAGATGATGCATTAAGAATAAAAAGGATTGCATTAGAAAGCTCTGCAAAGCTAATTATAACAGATCAAAATTGTATTGAATCATATAGGCAACACATTAGTGATATTAAGATAGAAAAATGCAGATAGATATCGAACAAAAAATATAAAAAAATATGATGTTGCATCCGTAAGCAAGGAAGCAAGTGATTATCCTTTTATAATATTATATACATCAGGTACAACCACTACACCAAAGGCTGTAGAAATAGACGATAATGCGCTTATGAACCTATTCATGGCATATAATGATGCAGATAATAGAACCGAACAAAGTGTGGTCCTTTGCTGTATGCCTCTTTACCATGTAATGGGACTTATGATGTCGGCATTATCAGGTCTTTATATTGGTGCACATGTTGTATGCATGAGTGTATCTGAGTTTTACACAGATACATTAGCTTGGTGTATAAATGTAGCACGTTACAAGGTGAGCCATACTTGTATATCAAATTTCATGGTTTCGATGCTCACATCATCTATTGATAGTTTGAATGAAAGTTATGATACAAAAAAAATATCGCTTTCTTCGATGAAAAAGTATAGTTCTAGCAGGAGAGCGAGTTAATCCAATTACAATTGATGCATTTATAAAAGTAGCTAAGCCATATGGTCTTTGACGACAAAGCTCTTAATATTTCATACGGACTTACAGAAAGTGCATCTACATTCACACATACCAATGCAGATAAAATTCTTAATCGTATAAATACACTAGATGCAGGTGAAGTATTCAGCGTAGGAAAAACTTTCTCTGGTTATAAGATTGTTATTATTGACGAAAATGAAGATATTATCAATGATAAATTGATGCTCGGAGAATTTTTGTATTAATGGACCATCTATAATTGATTGCTATTGTAATATAGATAGTGACAATGATATGGATAAAAGTATTATAAACATAGATGGTGAAAAATATTTTAGAACTGGCGATATTGGATTTTTCGATATCGTTGATGAAGATAAAGAATTTTACATCAGCAACCGAAACAAAGATGTATTGATTATACATGGCGAAAATTATTCTCCAGCTGTAATTGAAGAACTTGCTGAGCAAATTTCACCTTGTGTAGTCAAAGCAGCAGCATTTTCTACGCAGAGTGAAAATAGCGAAGCAGCTATCCTACTCCTCGAAGAACGACACAAGCTGAATGATGATAATAGAAAAGAAGTTGCAAATCTCATATTTGATACTGTTATATCACAAATAGGAATCAATATACAGGAGATTGTATTTTCGAGTTATGGTAGCTTCGTTTATTCAGACACTGGTAAATTAAAGCGCTATGCGATGAAGAACCTATATATTGATGGTGCATGGGAGGGAGAAGCATTCCATTATGATTTTTCATCAAATAATTTTTGATAGTATAAATACTAAGATATATAGGTCACAAGAAGAGCTCCAGGAAGATTTACAAAAATTCATAGGAAAATATCTATACAGAAGTGATGATATTATCGAAGATGACTTGATTAAGCTTGGTATTAATTCACTTAAGTTGCAAATGTTATTTGGCTTTTATCAAAAAGAAAAACGGGTGTTGATTTACCATTATCAACCATAGTTGAATGCCCAAACATAAAAAGCTTTATCAATACGAGTATATAAGCATTTAAAAGGTAATTTAAAACCTGTACGTGTAAAAAATTCTAATAATAATTCTATCAATCAAAATGAGTTAAGTATGCTACAAAAGGCATATATTGCAGGTCGTAATGAGGAAATAGAATGGGGTGGTACTGCGTGTAAACTTTATATTGAACGCGATATCAAAGGTTTAGACATAGAAAAATTTGCAGAAGCAATTAAAAACTTAACAATAAATCAAGACGCTCTTAGAACTATTATTACAGATGAAGGAAAGGCTGTTATAAAAGATAGTGTAGATATCCCAATTTCTGTATATAGGCCTAGTGAGCAAGATAGGGAAAAAGTAATATTCGAAATAAGAGCGGAGATGGAGAATGCAATATTGCCTTTATCAGAGCCGCTATTTAGAGTTGCATTGACTGAACTTGACCCAGATACAAATGAATGGAGAATACATCTTCATCTAGATATGATTGCTTTTGATGCAACAAGTATTTTTATATTCTGGTCTCAGCTTATGAAAGCGTATAATAAGCTTCCTTTACAAAATTCTACTGGAAAAGCAATTAGATCAAATATACCAGATAGTATTAGCTATGAATCTGACAAGATATACTGGCTTAATAAGGATATACCGAAAGCTCCTGAGCTTCCTTGGAATAGTAAGGCTGAAAAAAAATCTCCTAGAAGCTTTACAAGAAGAATGATATCTTTTCAAACAGCTGAATGGGAAAAAATAGAGAAAATATCGCAAGGTATTGGAATCAGTCCAACTGCAATGTTTTTAACTCTTTTCTCACACATTTTAGCAGGATTTGGAGCTGGAAGAAATTTTACGCTTAGCCTAACCTCTGCAGGGAGGGAGAATGATTCATTAAATGTTATAGGTGATTTTACAGATATCATTCTATTTGAAGTAAATCTTCATGATGAAAACATGGCCGATGCAGCTAGGAGAATACAAAATGATATACTGCATGATTTATCACATAGAGCATTCTCATCATTTGATTTGATGAAAGAGCATGTCGCAAGGGGAGAGGATAATGAGCTATATCCTGTTGTATTTACAAGTATGCTAGGACTTGATGAGTATGCTGATGAAGAATCCCCATTTGATGTAAATTCTTATTCTCGTTCATCGACTCCGCAAGTATTGCTAGACCATCAACTCATTCCTACATCTGATGGTGTAATGCTTTGTTGGGATTCCGTTGACGATGCCTTTGAAGGAAATATTTTAGATAAGATGTTTGCATCCTATCGTGAGCTTATTTATCGTGCTCTTACAAATGAATTTTGGAAGGATACTCTTAGAGATATTCGTACTGAAAAAGATATACAGATGCAAGTTTGCTGCAAATGATACTAGTCTTGATATACCAAAGAGCTATCTTACAGATGGTTATAGAAGAGCAATAAGAAAATACTCTGAAAATATTGCAGTAATTCATAAAGATAAATCCTATAGCTATGCTGAACTAGGTAAGAGAGTGGGTGAGTTTAAAGCCTTACTCAAAGACAAAGGTGTAGTCAAAGCTGATTTGGTAATGCTACAAATGAATAAATCCTTTGATCTAATTGCTTCGATAATAGCAGTTGTTGATATGGGAGCTATTTATATTCCAATGCCTCATGACCAACCAGAGACTAGACAGGAAAACATTTATGAAAATGCTTGTGCAAAGCTGATGCTTACAGATGGAATATGTAGTATTTCATCAAATATACCTACGATATATTCCTATGAAGCTGATGCATATGAAGCTGACACATCAGAAGTAAATGTGGATCCAGAATCGCTCGCATATATCATATATACATCTGGTTCAACAGGAACACCTAAAGGTGTAGCAATTAGACATGATGCAGCTATGAACACAATATTGGCTGTCAATGAATATGTTAATCTAGGAGCTATGGATAGAGTGATAGGTATTTCCTCTGTTAGCTTTGATTTGTCTGTCTATGATATTTTTGGTGCAATCAGTGTCGGCGCTGCTATAGTGCTACCAAGCGAAGAAGAAAGAATAGATCCAAATTGTATTCTTAGACTTTGCAAGGATTATGGTGTTACTTTTTGGAACTCAGTTCCTGCACTAATGTCTGTTTTTCTTGATTATTGCGATGCCGTAGGAGCAAAGACAGACAAGCTTAAAATAAGAAATATTATTCTCTCGGGCGATTGGATTCCAATGGACTTATATAAACGCTTAAAGCGCATAATACCTAGTGCACGTCTGACGAGCATGGGAGGAGCCACAGAGGCCTCTATTTGGTCCAATTATTTCACAGTCAACGAAATCAAACCCGAATGGCAATCAATACCATATGGATATCCACTTCCTAATCAATTATTCCATGTCTTAGATGATTTGGGAAGATTATGCCCTTGCGGTGTCGCAGGACGCCTTCATATTGGAGGAAGAGGCCTTGCTCAAGAATATTACAATGAACCTGATTTGACCGATAAAGCATTCTTCGTACATCAAGATAGTGGTGAAAGGCTTTATGATACTGGTGACTATGGTAAATATGATGAAAGCGGAATGCTCATTTTCCTAGGTAGACGAGATACTCAAATAAAGATTAATGGATATCGTATAGAAATAGGCGAAATTCAAAGTGCATTTAACAAAGTAGGTTATCCAAAGAATGTAGTCGTAGTATCTGATGAGGGACAGCGTGGCAAAAAACTTATCGCTTTTATAAAAAATGATACAGATGTTCAAGAGGAAGAGCTAAAGACATCTGTTGGAAACATTCTTCCTGGATATTTTTATTCCAGATAAAATTATATGTATAAGAGAATTTCCATATACATCTAATTCGAAACTTGACAGGAAGGCTTTATTGAATATCTATAATAATATAGGTAAAATCGAATTATGAGAGTGAAGAAATAACAGAGCTTAGCGATGACGACCTCAAAATAATGTCATTAATTCAAGAGGAGACGAAAGTAACAAATCTAAAAACCAGATGATAGTCTACGTGGATTAGGGCTTAGCTCGTTAGAAATGATAAGACTCGCTAATAAACTAGAGTCCGAAATGGGTTACAGAGCTAGTATAAATGATCTTATTCGATATCAAAAAGTGAACGAAATTCTTGAGTACTATAGAAATACAGACATTAAAAACGAAAAGCTAGATATAAACAAGGAAGATGCTGAAAATCAAATCCGAATAGAAAAATTCGAAAAAGAAGACGAATTTTACAAGCATCCTGTTATGGAGGTGATTAGAGAAGAACTAGAGGCTGTTGATGTTACTTCTTATATGGAAATTAGTGCTCTTGGACTTTCTTCTTTAATGGTAATACGCATAGCTAACAGATTAGAGTCAATCTTTGGAGTAAGACCCTCTATTCATGACATGCTTCGTTATCGCACTTTGCGAGATTTGATTGAATTCTATGAGAACAACACCCCAAATGCTAATGATAATAGTGATGTAGAAGAAGAGTTAACCAATGTACATCCAGTTATAAGAACAATTTCAGAAACGCTTAATATACATAGTATAAAATGAAAATGACAGCTTTATAAGGCTAGCAGCATCTTCAATTGAGCTTATTAGAATTGGAAATAAGCTAGAAGCTATGTATGGCTTTAAGCCTAAGATGCAAGAGTTAGCTACCGTTGAGAACTTTAATGAACTAATTAATTACTATAAGGATGCGGAGCTGAAAGAAGATATAAATATCGAAGAGGCACAGGTAAGAAATAGAGCAGTTGACCTATATAATAGGTGTAAGGATCTTGATATTATAATTTGGCCAGAGGGAGATAAACTTAGATTTAAGGCACCGCACGGAACAATTACACCTGAACTAAAGGATGAATTAAAAAAAGAAAAAGCAATTCTTCTTGATTTCCTGAGCAATCAAAATACAATTACGACTCAGGATTTAACACCTTTACAGATGGCATACGTGCTTGGACGACAAGTAGATCATGTACTTGGAGATATAAGTGCGCACTACTATGTCGAATATCGTGCTAAAAATTTAGATATACAAAGATTGCAGGATGCAGTAAATGAGCTAATAGTAAGAAATGAAATCCTTAGAACAAAAATCAGTCCTGAAGGAAAGGTAAGCGTACTTAGAGCAAATCCAGGATATAAGGTTGAGATTGTGAATGAAGATTTAGAAAATAGAAATCTTCGTGATGAGATGAAAAACCATCAATTTCCATTTGGTGTATCACCTATGCTTGATGTAAAGGTATCTAAGAAAGCAGAGCAAACTTTTGTGCATATTGGAATTGATTGTCTCATTCTTGATGGTTGGAGTATCAATATGTTCTTACACCAATTAGTAGCTGCATATAATGGTGAACCATACGATGTTACCGATTATACATTTAGAAATTATCTTTGTGAGGAGAGAGGATGGCTTAGAGATAAAAAATATTATAGAGATGCTAAAAGATATTGGGAAGAAAATATTGAGAAACTGCCACCAGCTCCACATTTGCCAATGAAAACTGCTATTACAGAAATCCATAATCCTGAATTTGGACGAAAGCGTTTTGAACTTAGTAGAAAGGAGACACTAGCTCTATTTCAAAGAATTAAGTCATATGAGATGACACCATCGCTTGTGCTTTGTAGTGCATACATGATGAGTTTATCAAAATGGAGTGAGAATCCAGATGTTACATTAAATCTCACGATGTTTAATAGGCAGCCTATACATCCAGATGTTAATAAAATACTTGGAGACTTTACTAATATTGCATTGTTAGGATATTACGCACGAGAAGATTTTAATTTTATGGAAACTGTAGAATCGATGAAAATGCAACTTTGGAATGCAATTGAATACAGGAGCTTTAATGTAATTAATTTACTCGGTAGATTAGCTGAAAAACATTGCGATGCTGTTGCTGCACCATATGTTTTCACAAGTCTAATAGACAGTGATGCAGAAGGAACAGAGCAGACAATGACTAATATAGGATTTGAGGAGATATTTGCACAGACTCAGACTCCGCAGGTTGTACTAGATCATCAACTATATGTTAGGAATGGAAAGCTACTGTTAGTTTTGGATTACGTGAAACAGGCCTTTGATAATGAAATCTTGGATAGGATATTTGCTGATTATACTTCAAGGGTAAAACTTCTGCTAATATGGAAGATTGGAGTATGTTATATGAGTAAAAATTTAAAGACATTATATATAAACTCACAAGCAATTGATGAGGCAAATCAAAGCAAACCATTTATTTTCTGTTTACATTATGCTGGCGGTAATGCTGGAGCATTTAATAATTGGCTGAAGAATTCAAAAGTAAATTATATCACTGTAGAACTGCCTGGTCATGGACGTCGAATAAGTGAGGAGCTTATTACAAGCTTAGATAATGTGTGCCAAAATCTAGCTAATGAAATTGCAGAAATTATAGAAGCAAAAAGCCTAAAAAACTTTGAATTCTCATTGTATGGACATAGCATGGGTGCAATCATGGCGTTCTGTACGGCGAAAATATTAATGAATAAGTATAAAATTTCACCAAAGTGTATTCAAATTTCAGGAAGGCATGCACCCTATGGATGAGGATCCATCTCCTTATAGAACTAGCCAAGGAGTGGAAGCTTTGGTTGAAGAACTACGCGATATTGGTCATACACCAGAGGAACTTCTTGAAGTTAAAGAATTTAGAGATTTCTTCATACCAATGATATATAGCGATTATAAGCTTGCTGAAGATTATATACACGATGGGACAATACTTGATATTCCGATTTTTGCATATTGTGGAAAAGATGACTCAGGCGCAGATGTAAGCGTGATGAAGAGATGGGAGCATGTAACAAGTAAAAAATTTAGCTTTAAAAGTTATGATGGGGACCATTTCTTTATATTTGATCTTAATAAATCCTTTGATAATATTATCGCTAGTGACTTTTTAGAGCTTTGTACGCATAAGCGTATCGATGAAGATGCCGATTGTCTGAACCAGCTGAGCAATGCAAATGATTTTTATGAAAGAGGTGAAATATAGATGATAAAACGTAGTCAAAACAAATGGATATCACATCAAAGAATAACAGATAAGGGTGAAATTAATTTGCTCTGTTTTGTATTCGCAGGAGGGAGTCCTAGCTTCTTTGCCCCATGGAAAAATAGTTTACCTGAGTGGGTTAATTTCATACCTGTGTTATATCCACAAAGAGAAAAAAGGGCTAGTGAAAATATGCCTGACTCTGTAGAAGAACTAATCGCCTCTTTTCTTACTGACAATAAACATTTAACAGATAAACCTTATGTTATATGGGGGCATTGCTCTGGCGCTCTGATAGGTATGGAGATTGCAGCAACCGATATTTCTAATGGTAATAGACCAGCTGGCTTTATAATAAGCGGTTGTGAAGCACCGGAGTATGCGTTGCAAAGATTACAATTTAGAGACGAAGACTTTTTCTGAAGTCCCTGATGAGGGTATTCTTGGAGATCTTATACATTTTAATTTAATGCCAGAAGATATGGTACGAGATCCAATTTTTCAAAAAAATATTTTTTACCGATATATAGAGTGGATTTGTCGATGTTCAGCAAATATACTTGCAGAACAAATCAAATGTTTGATTTTCCAGCTATCATATTGAATGGACATGATGACAAGATGATTAACCCTGAAAAATACGGGGTTGGTCAGATCAATTCACTGGAAAAGTGAAGTACAGTGAATATCCAGGTGAACATTACTTTGTTAATGATGCATGTAACAAGGAATTAATTAAAAATGAAATTATAGAATTTCTTGAGACGATACGTAAGTGATTTTATAAATAATTTTCAGAAAAAAATATTATTAAGAAACTAATTGTAAAATTTAAATCGGGAGATAAGATATGAAACATACTTTTTCCACTACTAAAACAACAGATAAAAATACTGCCATATGAGCTTAAGTCAGAAAGTAAATCATCGCAAAATACTGGATTTGCATTTGAAATAAAAGGCAATATTAATAAAGAAAAAATAATCTCAGCTATAAATAAGTTGTGCAAAGAGCATGATGCAATAAGAACACATTTGGATGTATCTATGAATGGAGAGCTTGTACAGGTTTTATCTGATGATGGAAATGCTTGTATTATACATGATATGCAAGGATATTCAAAGGGAAAAGGCTTAGAACATTCACTTGAAGAAATAAAGCGAATGAACAGGATACCTATGGATATCTTCGTTGATCCAATGATTGCATTTCATATGTACATCCTTGGTGAAAACAATATTCTCATATATGTAAGGTCAAATCATATTTTGATTGATGGTCCATCGCTTCGCGTAATATATGCAACAATACTCAATTCCATTTCGGAAAGCTCAGCAAATGATAAAACAAATGCCGTAACTTCATTATCCTGGGAGGATTTTGTAAAATTAGAACATGAATATGAATCTTCTAACAAGGGGCTAGCTGAAAAGAAATACTGGGAATCATATCAAAAGAATATGCCATCAGCTATAAATTATGAAGATGTTAGATCTGCTATAGCTAAATCTGAAGATAAGCTATATAAAGATATAAATATTGGCAAAAACCAAATCGACAAATATAGATGGAAATTTTTGTAATTTATCAATGGATAAACTTAATACAGCTGCAAAAAAATAATAAGACATCCGTATTTAATGTTACTTTATTTTTTTATATACCTACGCGCTTGGTCAAATATTTGATAGGGATGAAATAAGTGTTAACTATACGGTTAGCAATAGATTTAATGAATCTGCACGTTATACTATAGGACTTACAACTCACAATGTTCCACATACTGTCAAAAGGATTAAAATGGAAATCAGGTTATGATAGTTTTTGTCGAGAGCAAAGCTGAATTTGAACGAAATTTAGGTAAGCATATTATGGCAGATAATTATTGTAATTCACCGTTCACTATGTCATATCTGTCAGAAACAGTGAAAATGCCTGAACCAGAAGGATACGAATGCATTACGCATACTATACCAGGCACATGCAATCAAAATGATATAAATTTAATATTAATGTGTAACGAAAAAAAAGAAAGCTTAGAACTAAGCATTGTTGCAGATAAAAAAATATATAAGGATGCATTTTTTGATAGATTGTATCTACGAATGGCAGATATACTTAACAGCCTTGTTATGACGCCAGAAGAGTATAGAGAAATATCATCGCAGGAAGGTGTAATTTCAATAGATAACGACTTAAAATCTGTCAGAATAGATGTTAAGTCAATTGATGGATATATTCCACTTACATATACTCAAAAAGATTACATCGATCTTGCATATAGACGAGCAGAACCTGCTCTCAATCTGGGTAATGGAGTAGTTCTAAAGGGAAAATACGATTTAGATAGATTGGAGCGTGCAGTAAGAAAGCTGTATGAAAGATATGATGCTTTGAGAATGGTATTTCATATAAAAAAGACCTCAAGAGATGCTTATCTTACTATAGATAATTCTATATCTAGAGGAATCGAAATAGTCGAAGCAAAAGGTGATGATAGGGATAGCAGATATGCTTTTTCAATTAAGGATGCTCATGAAAGGATGAATGTATCATCGCTACATTACAAAGATAGTATGGCTAGATTTTGGGCATATGTCATAGATGAAGATGAAATTGCAGTGTGCTTTATGCTTAATCACATGATATCAGACGGTACATCTGTAAATGTTTTACAGATGGCACTTTTGATGCTATACCAAAATCCTGATAGGACAGATCTTCCAAATCCAGGTAGATTTGAAGAGTTCTTAAAGCGTCGTGATGCATTATATAATAGTAAAGCTGGTAAAGATTCAGCAAGGTATTGGGTACATAGACTAGATGGATATCGTTCTCCTGAAATTCCAAAGATCGATAATGATGTAGAGGAAGGAAAACCAACATTTAGACCTCTTATCTTTTCTGCTGAAAAGATACGTAAGATATCAAGGAATAGTAAGACTTCTAGCTTTAATGTAACGTACATGCTGTGGAAGCTTGCTCTTGCAGAACTTTGTGCACAGCCAGATATTGTACTTAGGTATGCTTATGCAGGTAGAAATACTACATCAGATCTACAGATGATAGGAATGTTAGTACATGGAATTACCGAACGAACCAAATTTAGTGCAAAATTGAATTGGCTTGAGCTGATGGATGAGCACAAGATGCGAGTTAACGAGGATATGAAGCATGTTGATACTGCAGATATAGTTCGTTTAGATGATTTTTCAATGTCATACTTGCTCATGGACTCAACAGCAGTGGCACCTTCGTTTGAGAGTTTTGAAGTTAGCGAAACATTTACACTAAGTCTTTCAAAAACTTATGATTCCGGAAATTATATGATTGCAATGGGGATAGAAATGAAGGAGCAAATCATGCTAGTCCCATTTGGAAGTTCACTCATATATAGCAAGGGCGTGCTTGAAAGACTAGAACATCTTGTATCTTCATATGTAGATAAACTATATGAGGATACTGATATGACGCTTGATAAGCTATGTGAAAATCCAGATTTCCTTAAAATAGAAGAGACAATTAATCTAAATATTGATGAATCAAAACAGACGCAAGAACAAGAGGAAACTGCAGGTAGATGATGCTAAACCTGATATTTATCATAATGAAAGTTCTGATATTAATAATTCTAAGCTTGATAAAGAGAATGATAATGAGGGTGATAAAAGGCTGTACGAAGTATTGTTTGGACTTGTCAAAGAATACTTAGATTTGGATGATATGCCAAGCGGAAAAGATGATTTTTTCGAGCTTGGTGGCAATTCATTTAAGGCATTTTGTGTAATTAATAATCTTACAGATGAATATAAGGATGGCTTAATAATGTCTGATTTTTATGAAGCCGAATGCCTTGATGAGCTCGCAAACATCCTTTCATCTCGAGTTAACGGATAAAAATAATTGTCATATGATTATAAAGGATATTAGAATATAAAGTTTTGATTAAATTATGTGAGATAAACTATGATAGAAGTATTTTTTTCTAAAAATCAGTGAAGTTAACGATTTACAATTTATAGACAAAAAGCTACAGTATGGTCTCAGAAAATTGTAAATCCAAAGCCAAAATGCTTTTAGGTTTGAGGCAGATAGGTTGAGAACAATAATAGGGGAGCTTCTTGCAAGGTATGGAATTTGTCATTGTTTCGGAATTGATGCATCAAAACTTAGATTTAATGTTTCAGAATTTGGTAAACCATATATTGTTGGTATTCCATATTACTTCAATATTTCACACTCAGGTGATTATATAATCTGTGGTGTATCGGATATAAACATAGGTGTTGATATTGAGAAAATGCAGGATATAGATTTTGGCTTTGCATGCGATGTATTTAGCGATGAAGAGATAAGAAGAATTTCATTAGAGAGTGCAGAAAAGAAAAAGGAACTATTTTTTTCGATTTGGACTCTTAAAGAAAGCTATGTCAAATGGCTTGGCACAGGATTTCATAGAAAACTGTCATCATATACTTTTTCACCGAAAGGAATGCATGCAGAAATATTAGATCCACATAGCCTGTATGACATAGTACCAAAGCTCTGGACATACACAATAGGTGATTATAAAATTTCAATTTGTAGCTGTGATATTGATTTTTCCTGTTGAATTTAAAGCATATATGTCCAGGACAGTTAATTGATAAAAATAACTAACTGAATTTGACCTTGATACTTTGTCTTAAATTTATTATCTATGAACAAGGGAAAAGTACATAACTTGACACATCCTTGGTTCAAAAGAGTATACTCAAAGCTCAGAGAGCTAAGGATTTTTAGCGAATGTGAAATGTCATATACAATAAATGTATTAAAAAAATCAGAAACTATCATACATGATTGAGGGAGGAAGAAATGAACAAAGCAATAATAGCAAAGAATGCGCCAGCAGCAGTGGGACCATATGTACATGCAGTTCAAGCAGGTAGTCTACTTTTCGTTTCAGGACAGCTAGGACTTGATCCGGTAAGTGGTGAGCTTAAGGAAGGCCTAGAAGCGCAAGCTGTTCAGGCTCTTGAGAATATGAAGGCAGTTTTGAGCGAAGCTGGATACGAGCTTACAGATGTAGTAAAGACAACTGTTTATCGATGATATGAATGACTTTGTTAAGGTTAATGAGATTTATGCAAAGTATTTTGATGAGTGCAAGCCTGCAAGATCATGCGTAGAGGTTGCTAAGCTTCCAAAGGGTGGACTTGTAGAAATCGAGTGCATTGCATCAAAATAAAGCAAAGAAAAACATGCTGACAAGTCATTATTTTGACTTATGTATAAGATGAAACAATGGATGGTCCAAAGGGCCATCTATTAGTTTTTTGTGGGTATACGAGGGTTTTATTTAAATTTGAATGTGGTATAATTACTTAGCTAAGGGAAGATCAGACGGTCGCGTGCCATAGGCATGAGGAAAGTCCGGGCTCCATAGGGCAAGAATGCCGGATAACGTCCGGCGTAGGTAACTATAGGGAAAGTGCAACAGAAACATTCCGCCGAAACAGTTAGGCTGTGGTAAGGTTGAAATGGTGAGGTAAGAGCTCACCGGAGTCATGGAGACATGGCTGCCGTGTAAACCCCATTCGGAGCAAGGTCGAAATTGAGCACCAAATGCAGCGGCCCGTTGCAGCTCAGGAGGTGGACCGCATGAGCGTGCAGTAATGTTACGCCTTAGATAGATGATCGTCTAATACAGAACCCGGCTTATAGATCTGCCCCTTAGTTTTTATGTGGAGAATATATGGAAAATACAGTAGAAATCAAAGACAATAGCATATCAGAAGCCGATAAGATGGGAACCATGCCTGTTGGCAAGCTTCTAATGTCCATGGCTTGGCCTGCAATATTATCCATGACGATAAATGCGCTCTACAATATCGTAGATAGCATTTTTGTAGCGCAGATAAGCCAGGAGGCACTGACTGCGGTTTCATTTGTAATGCCTATACAGCTTCTTGTTATTGCAATTACAGTTGGAACAGGTGTTGGAGTAAACTCTTTGATAGCGAGAAGACTCGGGGCTAAGAGGCAAAAGGAAGCTGATTTAGCTGCATGTACGAGTATCAGGATAGGAATACTAAATTATTTGATATTCCTCTTCATAGGGGTGTTCTTGACAGTTCCTTTTATGTCTCACTACACGAGTAATCCTGATATTTTAAGCGCAGGTACTACCTATATGAGGATAGTAATGTGCTTCAGCATGTTCATGTCAGTTGAGATTCTTTTAGAGAAGGTTTTGCAGTCCACCGGTAATATGATAATACCGATGATTTGCTCGCTGACAGGAGCTATCGTTAATTTAATCCTAGATCCTATTTTGATTTTTGGATTAATAGGGGCTCCTAAGCTAGGAGTTGCTGGTGCTGCTATTGCTACGGTTATTGGACAGGCATGTAGCCTTATTGTTTCAGCTACATTTATTAAGAAGAAGGAGCATGCAGTAAATATTAAGCTTTTCGGCTTTAAGATTGATTGGAAAATCTTTAGGGATATATATGCGGTTGGTCTTCCTTCTATCATAATGCAGGCTATAGGCTCTGTAATGCTGCTTGGATATAATAATATTCTATCAGCAGAACCAATAGCTGTAGCTGTCTTAGGTATCTACTTTAAAATACAGTCATTTATCTTCATGCCAGTTTTTGGACTTAACCAAGGTGCTATGCCACTTTTTGGGTATAACTTTGGTGCAAGGAACAAAGCTAGGTTGATGAAAACATATAAGTTAGCACTAATTGTAGCATTGACTATAATGGGAATTGGTTTTATCCTGTTTCAGGTTATTCCAGAGTTTTTCCTCAGAATGTTCAATACTGATGACAGTATGATGAGCATCGGTGTACCGGCACTAAGGAGAATAAGCATATGTTTCTTGCCGGCGGCCTTTGGTATCATAACTGCAACGCTCTTTCAGGGCACAGGACATGGGATTTACAGCCTTTTTGCGTCTTTGATAAGACAGCTTTTTGGCATTTTACCTTTAGCATATTTGCTATATCATTTCTATGGTGTATCTGCATCTTGGTTTTCATTTCCACTTGCAGAAATACTCGGATTATCGTATTCAGCAATCATGCTAACACACTTGTATAACAAGCAGATTAAACAACTATAGTTAAGACATTAAGTATCTGAATTTGTATCAGATGCATGGGGTATAACAATGAAATTAGGTATTGATATAGGTTCTACAACCGTCAAGCTTATACTAGCTGATAATGATGGTAGAATCTTGTATTCACGTTACGAAAGACATATGTCTGATGTAATGGATAAGCTTAAGGAGCTTATGCTTGATTTGTATAAGCAGTTTGGAGAAATCAACATTAAACCTGTAATTACAGGATCTGGAGGACTTGCTCTAGCTAATCTTTTAGGAATAAAGTTTGAGCAAGAGGTAATAGCATGTAGTAGAGCTGTCGAGGAGCTTATTCCTCAGACAGATGTAGCAATTGAGCTCGGCGGTGAGGATGCCAAGATTACATATTACGGCAAAACTGTTGAGCAACGTATGAACAGCTCCTGTGCGGGTGGTACAGGTGCATTTATAGATCAGATGGCTATTCTGTTGAATACAGATGCAAATGGTCTAAATGAAGCAGCAAAGAACTATAATATCATCTATCCGATTGCGGCTAGATGTGGTGTATTTGCTAAAACAGATATACAGCCTTTGATAAATGACGGTGCAGCTATAGGAGATCTTGCAGCATCGATATTTCAGGCTGTCGTAAATCAGACGATAAGTGGACTTGCTTGCGGACGTACCATAAGAGGAAACGTTGCATTTTTGGGCGGACCTCTTTCATTTATGTCAGAGCTACGAAAGAGATTTGTTGAAACTCTTGGTCTTGAGGAGAGTCAGGTAATATTCCCTGATGACTCTAAGTTTTTTGTTGCTATAGGTGCTGAGATGCTAGCAGAAGAGGTGGAAGCTGTTTCACTTACAACACTGCTAAGAAAGATAGAAAAACTTAATCCATCTTTGATGGCAGATAGCAAGCATATAGATGCTTTGTTCCATAGCCAGGAAGAATATGACGAATTCAAGGCTAGACATGATAAGGACAAGGTAAATCGCAAGGATATTAAGGAAGCAAGTGGACCAGTATTCCTTGGAATTGATGCAGGTTCAACTACGACTAAAGCTGCTTTGATAGACAATGAGGGTAATTTACTTTACTCATTTTATCAAGGTAACGGTGGTAATCCTACAGAGACAACAAGAAACATGCTTCTTGAGTTATATGATCTATTGCCTGAGACTGCATATATTGCTGGAACTACAACTACAGGATACGGTGAGCAGTTAATTAAGTTTGCCTTCCATGCTGACCATGGTGAGATTGAAACAATGGCTCATTTTCGTGCAACACAGCACTTTCCTGCCAAATGTAGACTTCATACTAGACATAGGTGGTCAGGATATGAAGTGCATGAAAATCAAGGATAATGCTATCTATAATATCATGCTTAATGAGGCATGTTCATCGGGTTGTGGCTCGTTCCTAGAGACATATGCTAAGTCAGTAAACCTTGATACTAGACAGTTTGCCAAGGAGGCGCTATTTGCCGAAAAGCCGGTTGATCTTGGTACTAGATGCACAGTTTTCATGAACTCCAAGGTTAAGCAGGCTCAGAAGGAGGGTGCAGGTATAGGAGATATATCTGCAGGTCTTTCATATTCAGTTATAAAGAATGCGCTTTATAAGGTTATAAAACTTAGAAATGCAAGCGAAGCTGGTGAAAACATCGTAGTTCAGGGTGGTACATTCCTTAATGATGCGGTTCTCAGAAGCCTTGAGTTAATAATGGGCAAAAATGTTGTAAGACCTGATATTGCAGGACTTATGGGAGCATATGGATGCGCTTTGATATCACAGAGCAATTTCAAGGAAGGTGATGTATCAGCTATTATGAAGGCTGATGAGCTTAGAAACTTCCACGTTGTTCATACCAACGGTAGATGTAATCGATGTGAAAACCGTTGTATTTTGACTATAAACAAGTTTGGTGATGGATCAAAGTTCATAACTGGTAACCGTTGCGAAAGAGGTGCGGGTATTGAAGTTACAAAATCTGAGATTCCAGACCTTTACGAATACAAAACCCAGAGACTTTTCGGATATCTTCCTTTGAGTGAGGAAGAAGCAAGTAGAGGAACCATAGGTATTCCAAGAGTTCTCAATATGTACGAGGACTTCCCATTCTGGTTCACCTTGCTCACTGAGATGGGATTTAGAGTTCTAGTATCACCTCAGTCTGGCAAAAAGCTATATGAGGATGGAATGGACACTATTTCATCAGATACAGCATGTTATCCAGCAAAGATAGTACATGGACACATCAAATGGCTTCTAAAGCATGATGTTAAAACAGTTTTCTACCCTTGTATAAACTACGAGGTTAAGGAAGACAAAAACGCACCGTCAAACTATAACTGTCCAATAGTTGCTACCTATGCTGAGGTAATCGCAAACAACATGACTGAGCAGTTTGAGGAAGCAGGAGCAAAGCTAATGCATCCATTTCTTCCATATGATAATGACAAGAGACTGCTTAATGCCTTGGTTGAAACATTTAAGGAATATAATATCTCACGTTCTGAAATTAAGAATGCGCTTCGCCTTGCTAGACAGGAACAAGAGCAGTTTAAGGAGGATGTGCGTGCAGAAGGACAAAGAGCAATAAATTATGCTAGAGAGCATGGGAAAAAGATAATTTGTCTTGCAGGAAGACCATATCATCTTGATCCTGAAATTAATCATGGAATAAATAGATTGATCACTGGCTTTGATTTCGTTGTAATCACCGAGGATTCTGTATCAGACCTTGGAGAATTACCAAGACCTCTGAGAGTTCTTGATCAGTGGGTTTACCATTCACGTCTATATAAGGCAGCTGATTTTGTTGGAAAGAACGATGATATCGAGCTCATACAGCTCAACTCATTTGGATGTGGACTTGACGCAGTTACTACAGATCAGATAGAAGAAATCTGTAATAGCAACAACAAGATATACACAGTACTTAAGATTGATGAAGTATCAAATCTTGGTGCTATCAAAATTAGAATTAGATCACTTAAGGCGGCTATGGAAGAGCGTGAGAAGAACGGTGTTCGCTCAGATGCTAAGTTTGAGCCTTATGAGAGAGTTTTGTTCACCGAGGAAATGCGTGAGAACTACACAATTCTCGTACCTCAGATGTCACCAATTCACTTCACTTACTTCTCTGAAGCTATGAAGTCATGCGGTTACAATGTAGATCTTCTCCCAGCCGTTGACGAAAACGCTGTAAATGAAGGACTTAGATATATAAATAACGATGCTTGCTATCCAACCATTGTTACTTTAGGACAGATAATTTCTGCGCTTAAATCAGGTAAATATGACCTAAATAAGACTGCTGTCTTCATGTCACAGACAGGTGGAGGATGCAGAGCAAGTAACTATGTATCGCTTCTTAGAAAGGCTTTGACTGACCTTGATATGCCACAGGTTCCGGTTGTATCATTCAATATGGTAGGCCTAGAGAAGAACCCGGGATTCAAGATTACATTTAACATGGGCTTCAAACTCCTATTAGGTGCAATCTATGGAGACCTTATGATGAGGCTTCTTTATGCAACAAGACCTTATGAAGCAAAGAAGGGAAGTACAGAGGCTTTACTAGAGAGCTGGCATGATAGAATAATTTATAATATACTCAACTTCAAAAAGAAGGATTATGAGGCTAATCTCAAAAAGATAGTAGAAGAATTCGATAATCTTGAACGACTTGATATCAAAAAACCAAAGGTTGGTGTTGTTGGTGAGATTCTTGTAAAATATCATCCTAACGCAAACAATGGAATCGTTGATATTATTGAGGACGAAGGTGGAGAAGCAGTTGTGCTTGATCTACTAGATTTCTTCCTATACGGCATGTACAGTAAGCAGTATAACCTAAAGTACCTATCTGGTAAGTTCGCTGAGGCAAAGATAAACCAGCTTGCTATCAAAGTGATAGAGATGCTGAGAAAGCCTATGAGAAAAGCACTAAGAGAGAGTAAGCATTATACAGAGCCTGGCTATATCCATGAAACAGCTGAAGCTGCAACAAAGGTCATATCGCTTGGCAACCAGTGTGGTGAGGGCTGGCTTTTGACTGGAGAGATGATAGAGCTTATACATGGCGGAGCACCTAATATCGTCTGCCTTCAGCCTTTCGCTTGTCTACCTAACCATGTAACAGGAAAGGGCGTAATGAAATCTCTTAGAGAGATGAATCCATATGCAAATATTGCTGCTATCGATTACGATCCAGGTGCAAGTGATGTAAATCAGCTAAATCGTATCAAGCTGATGATGACTACTGCTAGGAAGAATTTCAAAGACGCAAATTGAAATTAGCAATTAAATGGTGTATACTATTATCGCAGAAAATCATATAAATCAGAAGGAGGTGTCTCCATGGGAAGACACGGTACAATTGCCGGTAGAAAGGCTGCACAAGACTCTAAGAGAGCTGCACTTTTCACAAAGTATGCAAAGGCTATCACTGTTGCAGCAAAGGACGGCGGAGATCCAGAATATAACGCAGGACTAAGAGTAGCAATAGAAAAAGCTAAGGCTATCAGTATGCCTAATGACAACATTACTAGAGCTATCAAGAAGGGTACAGGAGAGCTAGAAGGCGTATCCTATGAGGAACTTTCATTTGAGGGCTATGGTGCTGGCGGAGTTGCTTTTATCGTAGACTGCTTGACAGACAACACAAATAGAACAACATCATTTGTTAAGTCTAGCTTTGATAAGCACGGTGGAAACGTTGGAACTCCGGGATGTGTTTCATACATGTTCTCGCGTAAGGGTGTTCTTTTAATCGAGAGAACAGACGAAATAAGCGAAGATGATATCATGGAAGCAGCACTTGAGGCTGGTGCAGATGATATCGTTTCTGATGAGGAATCCTTCACTGTATATACAGATCCATCAGTATATCCAGATGTTCATAAAGCTTTGACAGACGCAGGTTATACATTCATTGAGTCTGATGTAGAATTTGTACCATCAGTTGATTCAACTCCATCAGAAAACGACATTCCAAAGCTAAGAAAGTTAATCGATGTCCTTGAAGATAACGATGATATTCAGAAGGTGCACACAAACTGTGCAATCGATCTATACGAATAATTCTATATAGAATCTTTTGCATTTAACTTTATTTATAATATAAGTGAAATGCTAGTATGTTTATAGTATAATGGAGTTGCCTGAAGCTTGCGTTGAGTGTTCATAATTGAACCTACACTAATTGCAAGGGAATTTGAACTCATTCGCTATGTCAAGCCTCCCTCGAGTGGAAGACAGAATGGATGATAGAATGCCCACCTATCTGATGATAGGGCGTCAATTATACCTTGACGGAGTTTCGGGCAATTTTAAGGAGATTATATATGAATTTACCTAATAAACTCACGGTTGCCAGAGTGATAGCAGTACCTTTCTTTATTTTGGCATTTATGACGAACCACTTTTTACAGCATTTGTTATATTCATTTTAGCTTCTCTTACAGATATGCTAGATGGTAAGATTGCTCGTAAATATAATTTGGTTACAAACTTTGGAAAAATCATGGATCCACTAGCGGATAAGATTCTCGTTTATTCAGCATTTTGCTTGCTGATTACAACAGGTGCAGTTCCAGCGTGGATGCTGATTATAATTCTAGCAAGAGAATTTACAATAAGTGGTATGAGAATGGTTGCAGCAGCAGAGGGAATTGTAATAGCAGCAGGTCTTACAGGTAAGATTAAGACAGTTCTTCAGATGATAGCAGTTCCGCTTCTTCTACTAGTTGAGACCATTTCAAACGAAAAGCTATTAGGACCTTTTGAGCTACTTGCTAATATATTCCTATGGGCTTCACTAATTATGACTGTATGGTCAGGAATAGAATATGTTCTCAAGAACAGAAAAGTATTCTCAATGTAAACTATATTATCTTGCAAAGATGATTTGAATTTTCGCCGGCAGCTTTGCCGGTTTTTTTAGGAGTGAAATTATGCGTTGTTGTATTTTATCAGTTGGTACGGAGCTTTTATTTGGACACACGATAAACACAAATGCTGCATATCTATCAAAGGAACTAAATCTTCTTGGTTTTGATGTTATGTATCATTTTGTTGTAGGTGATAACGATGAAAGGCTCAGCGAAACACTAAAATCTGCACTTGAAAAATGTGATCTTATAATCACAACTGGAGGTCTTGGGCCGACAGAGGATGATATCACAAAGGAGACAATTGCAGATGTCTTTGGTGAAGAGCTTGTAATGCATGCAGAAAGCTTTGCGGCGCTCGAAAGGTATGCAAAAAAGCGCGGTCGCAAGCTCACCGAAAATAACTACAAACAGGCAATGATGCCACATCATGCAGTTATTTTGGATAATGAGGCAGGAACAGCTCCAGCCTTTGCACTAGAAAAAGATGGCAAAATTGTCATAAGTCTGCCAGGGCCACCTAGAGAAGTGCATTATGTTTGGGAACATGAGGCAAAGCCATTCCTTCTATCAAAGCAGGACGAAAGTATAGTATATAGAATGATAAGGACCTTTGGGATTGGTGAATCACTTCTCGAAACGGAACTTCTTCCTTTGATAGATGTCCAAACTGACCCAACTATTGCAACCTATGCAAAGGAAGGCGAGTGCATGATAAGGGTTGCATCAAAGCGTAAGAATTTTGATGAGGCGAAGAATGCAGTTGATAAGATTTGCAAGGAAATAGAAAATATAATAGGCGACTACATATATAGCTTTGATGGCGAAGAATTTTGCGATGCTATAGGTAATGCTCTAATAGATAGGAATATAAGCATTTCTGCATGCGAGTCATGCACGGGTGGGGCATTTTCGCAGATGCTTGTTAGCGTTGCGGGAATATCAAAGGTCTTTGACAGAGGCCTTGTTACATACTCTGAACGAGCAAAGCAGGACGAGCTAGGTGTAAATAAAGAAACTTTAGAAAAGTATACGGCAGAAAGCAAAGAAGTGGCTCTTGAGATGGCAAAGGGGCCTAAGGGTAAAGACTGGTAGCAAGCTCTGTATTTCATCAACTGGTGTAGCAGGACCTGATGCCTATCATGGTATAGATGCGGGGACCATGTATATAGGAATAGTATTTGGAGACTATGAGCATGTACATGAGGTAAAGACACATCGCAATGATAGAAACTGGAATAGAAACTTCTGTTGTCTTGAGATGTTTAATCAAATAAAAAAGGCTATCAATTATAAGGGGAAAATCTAGAAATCGTTGACATTGATAAGGGGAAAATCTAGAAATCGTTGACATTGATAAGGGGAAAATGTAAAACTGTAAATATAAAATTATAGTAAAACTTAGACTTGATTTTTTGTTAACAGCTAATGTAGAATAAAAATAAGAACGAATGTTCATTTTGGAGGTAAGGATGGCAACGAAAAAATTTGCAGCTTCTAATCCCGATGATAGGGATAGAGCTTTAGAAGAAGCTCTGAAGCATATACATAAGAAATTTGGTGACGGGTCTATCATGAGACTCGGTGAGAACGCACAGAATAAGGATCTATCTGTTATATCAACTGGTTCAATAAGCTTAGACATCGCATCTGGTGTTGGCGGAGTTCCAAGAGGAAGAATCATTGAGATTTTTGGACCTGAATCATCAGGTAAGACAACTCTCACACTTCACATTGTTGCAGAAGCTCAGAAGCAGGGAGGAAGAGCTGCATTTATTGATGCAGAGCATGCTCTTGATCCAGTTTATGCTAAGAGTATAGGCGTAGATGTGGATGCACTACTAGTGTCACAGCCTGATACAGGAGAGCAGGGTCTTGAGATTTGCGATACACTTGCAAGAAGTGGAGCTTTGGATGTAATCGTTATCGACTCTGTAGCAGCGCTTGTACCAAGCTCTGAGATTGAGGGCGAGATGGGAGATTCACACGTAGGTCTCCAGGCGAGAATGATGTCACAGGCACTTCGTAAGCTAGCTGGTACTGTTAGCCGTTCCAAGACATGCGTTATATTCATCAACCAGCTTAGAGAGAAGATTGGCGTAATGTACGGAAGCCCAGAGACAACTACAGGTGGACGTGCTCTCAAGTTCTATTCAACTATGAGATTTGATGTAAGAAAGGGCGAGAGCATCAAGAAGGGTGACGATATCCTAGGTAACAGAACCAAGGTTAAGATTGTTAAGAACAAGGTTGCCCCACCATTCAAGCGCGCTGAATTTGACATAATGTTCGGTGAGGGTATTTCTAAGTCAGGAGATATCTTAGATAGTGCTGTTGAACAGAACATTATTGAGAAGGCTGGTTCATGGTATAGCTACAATGGCGAGAAGATTGGACAGGGTCGTGAGAATGTTAAGGTTTATCTCGATGAGCATAGCGATGTATCTCAGGAGATAGAGCAAAAGCTTCTCGTGGCATTGCAGTCAAACAACTCTGCTGAAGAGATGCCAGAAGATGTAGCTGATTTTTAGAGTCGATGAAGATGGAGTAATCCTAGAGGATTAATTTATATATAATATTTTAAGCCGGTGCAATGCGCCGGTTTCCTCTATTTTCAAAGATTTTAATATGTAATTGTTGACATTATCATGCGTTGATGTTATTATTACATGGTTAGACCGCACGAAACGGGTTATAAAGCGTAAGCTACCTGTAATAGGCGAGACTGGATAGAGGAGGTAGAAAAACATGTACGCAATTATCGAAACAGGCGGAAAGCAGTACAGAGTTGCTGAAGGAGATGTCCTAACTGTTGAAAAGCTAGCAGTTGAAGACGGAGCTCAGGTTGAACTAGACAAAGTATTGCTTCTAAGCAAAGATGGTGATGTTCAGGTTGGCGCACCATACATCGAAGGCGCTAAGGTCTTTGGTGAAGTAGTTGAGAGTGGCAAGGGAAAGAAGGTTATCATCTTCAAGTACAAGGCTAAGAAGGACTACAGAAAGAAACAGGGTCACAGACAGCCATACACAATGATCAAGATTACATCATTGGATGGCAAGGCTCCAGCTAAGGCAGTTAAGGCTGCTGAAGCAAAAGAAGAAGTAAAAAACCTAGCATCGATGAAGAAGGATGAATTGATTGCATATGCAGAAGCTAAGGGCGTTGAAGTTGACGCTAAGGCTACTAAGGCAGTTATCATCGAGAAAATCGAAGCTGCAACTAAGTAATAAAGTTTAACCGACGAGGAGGTGTCTTTACATGGCAAGTAAGAAAGGTGTAGGAAGCTCCAAGAATGGCCGCGAATCCGAATCGAAAAGACTTGGTGTCAAGATTGGTGACGGACAGTTTGTAAGCGCCGGCAGTATCCTAGTTAGACAGAGAGGTACTAAATTCCACCCAGGTAACAATGTAGGTATCGGTGGAGATGACACTTTGTTTGCTAAGATTGATGGTAATGTAAAGTTCGAAAGATACGACAAAACCAGAAAACAGGTCAGTGTTTATTCAAGAGAAGCTTAACTATAGGGCCTCATAAGAGGCTCTTTTTTGTTAATTTAATTGATAAGAGGTTAATATGCTTGTAGATAAAGCAAGAATAACAATAGTTTCAGGTAAAGGTGGAAACGGTGCCGTTTCATTTAGAAGAGAACCCTTTGTTCCTGAAGGTGGTCCAGACGGTGGAGATGGTGGAAACGGAGGAAATGTAGTTTTCCTTGCTGATAGAAACCTTAGAACTTTGATGGACTTTAGATATAAGAAAAAATACGAAGCCGAGAATGGTCAAAACGGCATGAAGAAAAAGTGCTATGGCAAAAAAGGAGAAGATTTAGTTATCAAGGTTCCTGTTGGAACTATGGTTTTTGATGCTGAGTCTGGTCTTTTGATGCACGATCTTAAGGAGGATGGAGATAGCTTTGTTGCTGCTCAAGGCGGCAGAGGCGGTAAGGGTAATATCCACTTCAAGAACTCAATAAGACAGGCACCCAAACTTTGCTGAAGCAGGAGATAAGGCTAAGGAAAGAGATGTGATTCTTGAACTTAAGATGCTTGCTGACGTAGGCCTTGTTGGATTTCCTAATGTAGGAAAGTCAAGTCTTCTTGCTGTTGCTACTAATGCAAGACCTAAGATAGAAAACTATCACTTTACAACTATAGATCCTAATCTCGGTGTAGTAAGACTATACGATACAGACTATGTAATGGCTGATATCGCTGGAATCATCGAGGGTGCTCATCAGGGGCTTGGACTTGGTTTTAAGTTCCTAAAACACATCGAGAGAACCAAAGTCTTGATTCATGTTGTCGATGTTTCAGGCTGTGAGGGCAGAGATCCTATAGATGACTTTGATAAGATAATGAAGGAGCTAGAATCATATAGCGATAAGATAACACAAAAGCCTATGCTTGTAGCTGCTAACAAGATAGATATGATAGATGAAGATGATGAGAATTACCTTAAGTTTAAGGCTTATGTAGAAGGCAAGGGCTATAGGGTGTTCCCTATCTCTGCACCTCTAAATCTTGGTGTTAAGGAACTGCTTTCAGCTGCTGCTGAGGAACTGGCAAAGGCAGAGCTAAATCCACCACCAGAAGAGGAATATGAGTACTTTGATTTTGAATCAGAAAAGCTTAGCGATGCTGATTATAGAAGAGTTGATGTTCGCTGTGAAAACGGACAGTACATTATGGAAGGTCAGCAGCTTCAGAAGATATTTGATTCAACCAACTTTAATGATATGGGTTCTCTGAGATATCTATATAAGTATATAGAGAAGAGCGGAGCACTTAAGAAACTTCGAAAGATGGGGCTTGAGGAAGGCGATATTGTAAAGATTGGCGACTTTGAGCTTGAATATTATGATGAATACGATGAGTAGTGAATCAAAAAAACAAAAGCGTCTCAGCGAAGAAAGTCTGCAAGGAGCTTTATGCTAAATATGAAACTCCAGAGCGTGTAATTAAACACTGCAGAGCTGTTGGTGAGACAGGAGCAAGGATAGCAAGTGCTCTAAATAAAGCTGGCTATAATTTTGATGTGTCTTTAGTAAGAGCTGCAGGTCTTATCCACGATTTGATGAGAATATCTGATAATCATGGAGAGGCTGCAGCTGATTTGCTTGAATCACTTGGTTATGTGCAGGAAGCAAAGGCAGTGAGAAACCATATGAGGTATGAGTTTAACGCGCCTGAAAATATAACAGAGACTGATATTTTCTGCCTAGCTGATAGACTTGTCAAGGAAGATGAATATGTTGGAATTGATGAGCGTGTTGAATACCTTATAGATAAGCCAGGCAAAACAGCTGAGAGAACTAAAATCCTAAAAGAAAAAAGGGAAGAGACCAAGATATTTATCAAGGCTTTAGAGATAAGAATGGGCGTAAAAATTGATAGCCTCTTCAGGAATGATGATAGCGCAAAGAAGATCGATAGACTTCTAAAGCGAGTAGAAAAACCGGCAAGATACATAGGATCAGAGAAGAATATTTGCAAGAAAAAACCTCAAAATAAGCTAAGGTTTGCTTTTGCTTTCCCAGATTTATATGAAATCGGGATGTCATATATGGGACTTCAGATTTTGTATAACATTTTAAATAAGGAAGATGAGATTTATTGTGAGAGGGTTTTTGCCCCTGCTCAGGATATGTCTGCATTGATGCGTGAGGAAAAACTAGATCTATTTACTCTTGAGACAAAGACAAGTGTAAGAGATATGGATGTTCTAGGTTTTACGCTTCAGTACGAGATGTCATACACGAATATACTTGATATGTTAAGTCTTGCAGGGATTACATTTAAATCAAAGGATAGAGCAGAAGACGAACCGCTTATCATTGCAGGAGGTCCGTGTGCATATAATCCTGAACCGCTAAGTGATTTCGTCGATGTATTTTTGATTGGTGATGGAGAGGAGCTTTTGCCTTACTTCCTAAAGGAATATAAGAAATCCTTGGAGAAGGGTGTAAGTAAGAGTGAATTTCTAAAATCAATAGTTAAAACAGATGGAGTTTACATTCCATCATTTTATGATGTTGTTTATAACGAGGACAATACAGTCAAAGAGTATGTCCCTTTGATAGAAGACGCTCCAAAGCGTGTTAAGAGAGCTTTGATAAGTGAAATCGAAGATATTCCATTCCCAGAAAGACCAATGGTTCCGTTTATCGATACGGTACACGATAGAGCTGTTGTTGAAACGTTTAGAGGCTGTACTAGAGGATGCAGATTCTGCCAGGCTGGCATGATTTATAGGCCTATCAGAGAAAGATCAAAAGAAACTATAGAACGTATCGTAGAAAGACAGCTAGAGACAACTGGACATGATGAACTTTCGCTTCTATCACTTTCTACAAGTGATTATTCTGATTTTGAGGCATTAGCTACATCAGTAATGGATAAGTGTGCAGATAGAAATGTTGCGCTTTCCCTTCCATCCCTAAGACTTGATAGCTTCTCGTTTAACGTGCTTCAGGAAATACAGAAATACAGAAAATCAGGTCTAACCTTTGCACCAGAAGCTGGAACGCAAAGACTTAGGGACGTAATAAACAAAGGTATTACTGAGGAAGATATTTTCTCAGCAGTTCGTCAGGCCATAGAACTTGGTTGGAACAATATCAAGCTTTACTTTATGATAGGTCATCCGACAGAGACTGATGAGGATCTAGAGGGTATAGCAAATATAGCAAAGAAGATTTTACAGATAAAGAAGGAAGTTGGCAAGGGCGGTAGGTTCAATGTGACTGTCAGCGTTTCTAACTTTGTTCCAAAGGCATTTACTCCTTTTCAGTGGATGGGGCAAAACAGCCTAGCAGAATTCAGGCGTAAGCATGATTTCCTTAGAGGACTTCTATATGTAAAAGGAATAACCTTTAACTACCATGACGATTTTACTAGCGTGCTTGAGGCTGTATTTGCTCGCGGAGACAGACGAACAGGAGAGCTTCTTCTAAAGGCATATGAGGAAGGCTGCGTTCGCGATAGCTGGTCTGAGTGCTTTGATGAACAAAAATGGAGGACTGCAATTGAAAAGAGCGGTCTTGATATCGAGTTCTACACTCAAAGAGAAAGAGACATCGACGAAGTCTTGCCATGGTACATCATCGATAGTTCTGTAAGCGACGAATATCTAAAGCTAGAATGGAAACGTGCTAATGTTGCTCAGATTACACCAGACTGCAGAAATGGCTGTACAGGCTGCGGAATCAACAAAAGAACGGTTTGTAAGTTAGGTGGTATCTATGAATAGATTTGTTTTAGAATTCAGCAAGCAGGGATACATCAAATATATCTCACATCTTGATATGCTGAGGCTTTTTAAGCGTACTTTCAAAAGAGCAGGAATTCCGCTAGACTATTCCAAGGGCTTTAATCCACATCCTAGAATGAGCTTTGCTCAGCCACTTTCACTAGGATATACATCAAAGCAGGAGCTGATAGAGTTTTTCACCTACGAAGAAACGACTCAGGATGATATTTTGCTAAAGTTAAACGAGCAGTTTCCTGAAGGAATTAGTATCTTGGCATGTGGTTATATTGATGGAACACAAGGTTCGCTTGCTGCAGCCGTAAGTTCGGCAGTTTATAGTGTTTTCTTGCCTGATACACTAGAAAAGTCGCTAGACGAAATAAAAGATGATATAAAATCATATCTAGCTAAGGAATCTATCATAGCCCTAAAGCGTATGAAGAAGACAAAAAAGCTGGGCGAGGTTGATATTAGATCAAAAATCCGTAAAATAGATGCTGAAGAAGTAAATGGAAATATAGTTTTAAAGCTTGATCTTGACTGCGGAAGTGCATCAAATCTCAGTCCAGAACTCGTTATCACCACATTCATAGAGCATAGCGGACTTGATATCCAAAGATATGATATAGAAGTAAGCAGGGATTTTTTGAGATTTGACTCTTGTATTCCCCAAACAATGGGTTTAGACTTGATATACGAAAATTAAGTTTAAACGGAGGGGAATTTTGCAAAGAGGAAAATTTGTGCCAAGCAATATAGAATGCTATGTGCAGTCAGCTAAAGCTTTTATTAAAAGAAATAATAAATATGTCCAAATAGCGGTTACGATTATTGCAATCATAGCCGCTTTGCTGTTTTTTGTGATGAATGGGGAAAAGTCCCCTAAGGTAAATAATGATAAAGCACCGTCTATAAGTAGCCTAAAGGAATCACAAAGTAAAAAAACAAGTATTCCTAATAAATCTTCTAAATCAAAGATGTCATCTAAGGACAAATCCAAAAATAAGCTAGGTAAAGATTCTGAGACTGGTGAGATTCTAATTGTAGATATAAGTGGTGAAATAAATAAACCAGGTGTATATAAGATTAGACCAGGAACTAGGATTTATGAACTCATAGAGCAGGCTGGTGGTCTTAACGAAAATGCAAATACTGATGTGATTAACAGAGCATCTATGGTTTCTGATGGGCAAAAGATTGTAATTCCAAGCAAAATCACGGGTGTACAAGGCTCTCAGGCCAAAGATAATACTGATATCTCAAGTAATGTAAGTGGATTAGTAAATATAAATCAAGCTGACCAAAATCAATTAGAGAGCATAGCAGGAATAGGTCCATCTATGGCAAAACGTATAATAGAATATCGCAGTTCAAATGGCTATTTTGGATCAATAGATGAACTTATGAATGTAAAGGGCATAGGCACTAAAAAATTTGATAAAATTAAAGCTTATGTGACCATATAATCTTGATTGAATCGTTGTGCTTTGCTATAATATTAGAGTTGATTGATAGGAGAATTACAATGATTACAGAAGATGAAATTAAACGCATTAATGAGCTAGCCCAAAAATCAAAAACTGATGAAGGGCTCAGTGAAGATGAAAAAAAAGAACAACATAAGCTAAGACGCAAGTATATCGATTCATTTAAGAGTAACCTACGTTCACATCTGGATATGATTAAACCAGATGCTGAGAATAATGATAAGAAATCCTAATGTCGATTATCATATTTTTAATTATATTGTATGCTGTTTAAAATTCAAAAAGATATAGGTATAAATAAATCGTAAATGATAATGATAAAAACAGACAGAAGGAGCTGAAATATATGAGACAGGTATATCTTGATAATTCCGCAACTACTCCTATTAAGGGAGATGTTCTTAAGGAGATGCTACCATTCCTCACAGAACATTTCGGAAATGCATCTAGCTTATATACACCAGGCCTAGTAGCAAGACGTGCACTAGATGAGGCTAGAGAAAAGGTAGCAGCATTGATAAATGCAAAGGCTAATGAGGTTTACTTTACAGGATGCGGTTCTGAGTCCGATAACTGGGTGCTTAAGGGCGTAGCAAGTTCACTTAAGAATAAGGGAAACCATATAATCACAACAGTTACTGAGCATCCAGCTATGCTTCGTACATGTGAGTATTTAGAGAAGAACGGATATGAAGTAACATATCTTGGCATAGATGATCAGGGTAGACTTAATCCTGCAGAGCTTGAGGCAGCTATTAAGGATACAACTATTCTGGTTAGCATAATGATGGTTAACAATGAGATTGGAACTATTCATCCTATTAAGGAACTTGCAGCTATTGCAAGAAGCATGGCGTTTTGTTCCATACAGACGCAGTTCAGGCAGTAGGAAATGTTCCTATCGATGTTAAGGATTTGGGCGTTGACTTTCTATCGATGTCAGCACACAAAATATATGGACCTAAGGGCGTTGGCGGACTTTATATCAGACGTGGCGCTAAGCTAGGTACTTTGATTTTTGGAGGCGGACAGGAAAGTGGCAAGAGAGCAGGAACAGAGAACGTAGCTGGCATAGTTGGCTTCGGTAAGGCTGCTGAGCTTGCGTTGAATAGCCTTGATGAGCATATCAAGCATAGCACAGAGATGAGAAATTACCTTGCAGAGAAACTAACAGCCGAGATTCCAGATGTAATCATAAATGGAACAATGGATGATAGACATCCAGGAAACCTAAATGTGACATTTAAGTACATCGAGGGAGAATCAATTCTAATCCAGCTTGATGCTTGTGGAATTTGTATTTCAACTGGATCTGCATGTTCATCAAAGTCACTAAAGCCTTCACATGTTCTTTCAGCTTTGGGCGTACCAGTAGAGCTGATACATGGAACAGTAAGATTTTCAGTAGGAGATTTCACCACTAAGGAAGATATAGATTACACTGTAGAATGCACTAAGAAAATAGTTGCATGGCTAAGAGATTTATCACCTCTAAGCCCTAAGAAAGGAGAATAGTTATGGCACTATATAACGATACAGTAATGAATAACTTTATGAATCCACAGAACGTTGGAGAAATAGAAAATCCATCAGGAACAGGTATTTACGGAAGCCCTGTATGTGGAGATATGATGCAGATGCAGATTAAGGTTGATGAGAACGATGTAATTACAGATTGCAAGTTCAAGACCTTTGGATGTGGAAGCGCTATCGCTTCATCAAGCATGGCAACACAGATGATTATTGGTAAGACAGTAGAAGAAGCTCTAAAGATTACAAACAAGGATGTAGTTGATGAGCTAGGTGGTCTTCCAGCAGTTAAGGTTCACTGTTCAGTTCTTGCTGACCATGCTATTAAGTCAGCTATCTATGATTATGCACAGAAGAATAACAAGACATACGCTGGACTAGAGGGATTTGACCCTAATGCTGATGAGGATGAGCACGATCACGAGATTGAAGAAGAATAAAATTTTAGTATAATTTAGCGGCAGTGCAGGTGCACTGCCGTGATTTTGTATGGGTAAGAAAATGGATATTCAAGTTAATATTCTAAATGAATATAAAAGATGGATTGACTGCGCAAGCGATGAAGAGATAAAGCAAGAACTCGCTTTGATGAAGGATAATTTAGAAGAAATTAATGAAAGCTTTTACAAGGAGCTTGATTTTGGAACATCTGGAATGCGTGGCATTTTAGGTGCTGGAACAAATCGGTTTAAACACCTATGTTTTTGCGTAGAAGTAACCTTGCTTTAGCTAGCCATATCAATAAAAAAATTGTGCTAGTAAGTCAGTTGTTATTTCCTATGATAGCCGAAAAAATTCATCTAGATTTGCACGTGAGACAGCTGCTTTGATGTCAGCAATGGGAATAAAGGCATACCTCTTCAGTGAACTTACGCCTGTTTCTGTACTAGTATATGCAATTACTAAGCTTTCATGTGACTATGGAATTATGATTACGGCAAGTCATAATCCAGCAGTTTACAATGGCTATAAGGTTTACGGAAAGCATGGATATCAGATAATCGGAAGCGAGCTTGACTCTATTCTGAAGGAGCAGGAGCGCTTTGATTACTTTGATGAAGTAGATGTAGATGATTCAAAGATAATCATGCTTGATGATGAGATTAAAAACGATTTTTTATCAAAGGTTAATTCACTTGAACCTAAAGGAATAAGCAAGGATGCTAAATCGAATCTTCATATAGTCTATACTCCCTTAAATGGATCAGGTCTTAAATATGTAAGCAAGGCACTTTCTGATAGTGGTTTTGATAACATAAGCATTGTTAAATCGCAGGAAAAACCGGATTCTAACTTTCCTACTTGCAAATCTCCAAATCCTGAGAAGATGAGCGCATATACAGAGGCTTTTGAGACCTTAGATGAGTGCAAGGCGGACATAATTATTGCAACAGATCCTGATTGTGATAGAATTGGATGCGCGCTTGTAAGTGATGGTATGAAGGTTAATCTAACTGGTAATCAAATAGGGATTTTACTCTTTGATTTCCTCTGCAGATTTAAGGAAAAACATGCAGATTCAATCTGCATAAGAAGCATAGTATCTTCACCTTTGATAGATAAAATTGCTGACGAAAATGGCATAGAGGTTGTGCTTACTCTAACTGGATTCAAATATATCGGTGAGATTATTGCAGGACTAAGAGAAGATGGTGTAGAGGACAAGTATTTCTTTGGTTACGAGGAGAGTAACGGATTTCTTATATCTCCATTTATATGTGATAAGGATGGAGTAAGTACAGCTTTACTTATCGCTTGCATGGCTGCTCAGTACAAGGCTGAGGGCATTGATCTATTTGAAAGGCTAAATCAGATAAATACTGTCTATGGAAGGCTAATAGAGCGTATAGAAAACTTTGTTTTTGAGGGCATAGAAGGTGAAAAGCAGATTGCAAGGATAATGGACTATTTTAGAACAAATGAGCTTTCTGAGATAGCTAATTTTAATGAGCGTATAGATTTCTTGAAGGATGAGACTGGAATGCCTAAGGCTGATGTTTTACTTATGAGAACTGAATCTAAGAGCACTTTCATTGTTAGACCTTCTGGCACGGAACCTAAGATTAAGCTGTATATGTATTTGGAGCCTAAGGATTTAAAAATTGCAAAGAAATTTGAAAGGCTCATAAATAGTTTTTGTACATTAGTCAATGATGTGAGACCAAATCTGTAAAAAGAAAAAAGCCATATGATATCATTGAATTGTTTTACCAAAACGAGTGATAACATCAAAATATATAAGCTAAATCTCCAATTGTGAACGCCTTTCAACAGGAGATATCCAGCCGAGCACGGCCATAGGAATTTGATTTGAGCGACGCATATATCTGTACATCTGCTCTTTCAGATCATTGAAAGAGTAGAAGCTCAGAAAGTTATAGAATCGCTCCTGATCGTTTCTGTGGCTACGTTCAACCTTTCCATTGTGCCAAGGTGTGCGAGGTCTAATAAGTTTATGATTTATGCCAACTTTATCGCAGAATATGTCGAAAGGATGCTTACGCTTGTACTCTTTAGAATATGTGAATTCAAATCCGTTGTCTGTTTGAATTACTTCAGGTAAGTAACCAAAGTAAGCAATCGCCCGCTTTACAAAATCAATAGTGCTGTAGCTACTTTGTTCACGATATGGATATATGAATCTCTCTCTTGAAGCTTCGTCAATTATCGTATATTGATAGAACTTATCAGGCATTTCTCCGACATAGCAGACACTTGGAATGTATTTAACATCAAGCTGCCATTTTACACCTAATGATTCAGGCGTGTGATATTTCTGTGGTTTACGTTTCTTCTTGGTTGAAGGAGCCTTAGAAGAAAAGCCAAGAGCCTTGTATATCCTGTAAAGTGAGCCAGGATGCCTTGAGTAATTCTTTTGTGAGCGAAGCTTGCCATACATCTCGCATATGGAGATATGAGGATTTCTGCGGTGCAAATCATGGATCCACTTTAGTTCTAAATCGGTATGAGCATTGGGATGAGAACTGAGAGGTCGATGAGACTTATCTCTAAGAGAGTCTCTGTTTCCGTCAAATCGTTTGTTCCAGCGCATTAGGGAAGCTTTGGATATATGGTATTTTCGGCAGACAAACTGTACAGAGCTACCACCACGGTATAGTTTTACAGCATAAAATCTGGTATCGATAGTATGTGGCAAATATCGTTGAGAATGTGTTATACTGTTCATGAGCGATTGAATGTCCTTTCGTTAGTTGATTTTGTGGTAAAACCATTCTAACGGACTCAATCGCTTTTTTCTATACCCAAGGTCTCACATCTATTGTAAAGCTACAATTTGAAAGGCTCATAAATAGTTTTACAGTGTACTAAGATGCGAAAAAGTGATATACTTTAAGGATAGATTTGATAGGAGGAATGAACCTTGCAGAAAAAAGGACTTAACGAGATAAGAAAATCTTTTAGGGATTTTTATGTAAGTAAGGGACACTATGCAGCAAAGAGCGCTTCATTAGTTCCCCAAAACGATAAATCATTGCTTATTATAAACTCAGGTATGGCACCTCTGAAGAGATACTTTGCGGGACTTGATACACCACCGGCTAAGAGAATGACTACATGTCAGAAGTGTATCAGAACAGGTGATATCGAAAACGTTGGTATCACATCAAGACATGGTACATTTTTTGAGATGCTAGGTAACTTCTCCTTTGGTGACTATTTCAAGGAGCAGTCTCTAACATGGGGATGGGAATTCATAACTAAGGTTTTGGAGCTCCCAACTGATAAAATTTGGGCAACAGTATACGAGGATGATACAGAGGCTGAAAAAATTTGGGAAAAGCTTGGAATGCCTGCTGAGAGAATAGTAAGACTAGGCAAGGAAGATAACTTTTGGGAAATCGGTCTAGGTCCATGCGGTCCATGTTCAGAAATCTATTTTGATAGAGGTGAAGAATACGGATGCGATAGAGAAGACTGTAAGCCTGGTTGTGACTGCGATAGATATGTTGAGTTTTGGAACCATGTTTTCACACAGTTCTCCAAGGAAGAGGATGGTAGCTACAGCAACCTCGAGCATCCAAACATCGATACGGGAATGGGTCTTGAGAGAATTGCATGTATTATGCAGGGTGTTACATCCATATTTGATATAGATACTATTCAGTATATCCTTCAGGGCGTTCTTGAGCTTTCAGGAATCAAATACGAGGAAGCTGGTACTGAGAAAACAGACATATCAGTTAGAATTATTACGGATCACCTCCGCTCGATGGTATTTATGATTGCTGATGGTATCATTCCATCCAATGAAGGACGTGGTTACGTTCTAAGAAGAATCATACGAAGAGCTGCAAGACACGGTAATCTAATCGGTGTTAACGGTAGATTCCTTTCGGATATGGCTGACAGAGTTATCGCTGTATCAGGTGAAGCTTATTCTGAACTAGTTGAGAAGCAGCAGTTCATTAAGAAGATTATAGCTGTTGAAGAAGAGAAGTTTGCTTCTACAATTCAGCAGGGTATAGATATTATTCAGGGCTATGTCGATGAGATGAAGCAGGAGGGTAAGACTGTACTTGACGGAGAGAAGATGTTTAAGCTCTATGACACGTACGGATTCCCACCAGAACTTACAGAAGAAATACTCTTAGAGAATGATTTCACAGCTGACAAAGATGGCTTCAAGGCTAATATGGAAAAGCAGAAGGAACAGGCAAGAGCTGGCCGTAAGTCTGAAGATGAAGAAGGTTGGAAGGAAGCTGTTACAGCAGTAGATGTTCCTGAGACAAAGTTTATTGGATATCATACTTTGACTAGTGAATCTAAGGTTTTAGCTATTCTTAAGTCTGGAGCAATGGCTGATTCTGCTGAGCAGGGAGAAATCGTTAGAATTTATCTCGACCAGACACCATTTTATGCTGGAGGCGGCGGACAAATCTACGATACTGGTGTGATTGAAGCAGATGGATTTAAGGCTAGTGTTAAATCTGTTAGCAAGCAAAACGGAGCATTTTGCCATGAGGTAGAGATTCTTGATGGTAAGCTCTCAGTAGGCGATAGCGTATCATGCTTTGTTGATAGAGTAAGAAGAAACATGGTTGCAAGAAACCATACGGCAACTCACTTGCTACATAAGGCGCTTCGTATGGTTGTCGGAGAGCACATTCAGCAGGCAGGTTCATTTGTAAATGAGAACAGTCTAAGATTTGACTTCACCCACTTTGAAGGCCTAACAAAGGAACAGCTCAAGGAAGTTGAGGCAATAGTAAACGAAGAAATCAATAGATTTGAAGATGTTGAAACACTAGAGACTGATATAGAGACAGCTAAGAGCAAGGGCGCTATAGCACTCTTTGGTGAAAAGTATGGTGATACAGTTCGCATGGTAAGCTGTGGTAATTTCAGCGTTGAGCTTTGTGGAGGTACACACGTACATAACACCGGAGAAATCGGATGCTTTAAGCTTCTTTCTGAGTCAGGTGTTGCATCAGGCGTTAGAAGAATAGAGGCTGTAAGTGCCTGTGCAGTATATGATATTGCAAATAAGCAGGCTGAGGTTATAGATGACTGCTCAGCTGAACTAAAGTGCAATAAGGATCAGCTAAAGAACAAGATAGTTTCATTATCTGAGGAGCTAAAGAATCTAAGGCATGAACTTGCCGAGTTTAAAAAGGCACAGCTTGGAAATGCAGCAACATCACTTCTTGCAGAAGCAAAGGATGTAAATGGGATCAAAGTAATTACAAAGAAATTTGATTCTATGGATGCAGGAGAGCTTAGAACTCTAGCAGATGACATAAAGAAGGAATCAAATAATGTGGCTATGATATTTGCTGCAGTAGATGGCGAAAAGGCAGCGCTTTTAGTTTCGCTTAGCGATGACCTTGTAGAGGCTGGATTCCATGCTGGTAAGATAGTTAAGGAAGTAGCAGCTGCTTGCGGCGGTGGCGGCGGCGGTAAAGCTAATATGGCTCAGGCTGGAGCAAAGGATATATCAAAGCTTGACGAAGCTTTTGCGCTTGCAGAAAATTTATTCAAGTAGTATAATAATTATAACGATATTGGAGTATAGGAGGGCACACGATGGAAAGAAAGACTATAATGTTTGATACAAATAAGGCACAGGAAAAAACTACCAAGGAAGTTTTGAAAGATGTCTATGAAGCATTAGAAGAAAGAGGATATAATGGAATCGACCAGATGGTTGGTTATATTCTTTCGGGTGATCCTTCATATATAACAAGCTACAACAATGCTCGTATGATGATAAGCCGTATCGATAGAGACGATTTGGTTGAAGAAATCCTAAAAGAGTATCTAAACAAATAATAATGTTTTCGGCGGGTTTTGTCCCGCCGTATTTTTTTGACATAAGAGTTAGGAGAAAAGAATGAGAAGAAAGATTGCGCTTGATGTCGGTGATAAGACAATTGGAGTAGCTTTAAGCGACGAGCTAGGAATCACAGGCCAAGGACTTATGACAATAGAAAGAATAGGAATAAAGAAAGATACAGGAAAAGTTGTTGAACTAATAAAGGAATATGACTGTGACACTGTAGTAATTGGACTTCCTCTGAATTTAAATGGAACTGATAGCATTCAAACCGAGAAGGTTAGAGAGTTTCGAACAAAGTTAGAGAATAAGATGAGAAGCAGCGCTCTTGCAGATGTTGAAATCGTATGGCAGGATGAGAGATTTACAACAAAAGCTTGCAGAGAATGTTTTGATAGCAGGAAATGTAAGAAGAGAAGATAGAAAGAAATATGTGGATAAGCAAGCTGCCGTTATCATCATGCAGAGCTATCTAGATAGTAAAGGAAGCATGCTCTAGCTTTGATAATCATATCAAAAACGAATACAATACAGTTTTATTGACATTAATGTTCGTGTATTTAGGGTTTTAAGGCCTAAAACTTCAAAAAAACTTAGAAAAAACTTCATATTATCTGAACGAATCTTGAAGCCTCTTTTTTAATGTGCTAAATTTTTTTATTATAAAGATGAATTTGATATTTTATGCATGAGGTGGTTTAAATGAAAAAAGTAGCAGTAATCATGGGCTCTGACAGCGATTTGCCAGTAGTCGAATCAGCAATTTCAACACTTAACGAGTTCAATGTACCTTTTGAGGTTCACGTTTGGTCAGCACACAGAACACCTGAGGTAGTTCACGATTTTACAAAGAATGCAATTGATAACAATTTTGGAGTAGTTATCGCTGCTGCAGGAAAAGCAGCTCACCTAGCAGGAGCTATTGCCGCAAATACAACGCTTCCAGTAATCGGAATTCCTGTAAAATCAGGTACTTTAGACGGAATAGATGCCCTATTTTCTACAGTACAGATGCCTAGTGGAATACCTGTTGCAACAGTAGCAATTGATGGTTCAAAGAACGCCGCTTTGCTAGCAATAGAAATCCTCGCACTTAGCGATGATAATCTAAGCAAAATGCTTATCCAAAAGAGAGAAGAGGATAAGGAAAAGGTACTTAAGAAAAACGCTGCAATTGAAGCCAAATTCGGAGGAAGATAAATGAGCGGATTAAGGGAAGAATGCGGGCTTTTCGGTGTATATTCACCAGAAAAAAGTGACCTTGCAAAGACCACATATTACGGACTTTTTGCCCTTCAACACAGAGGACAGGAAAACTGCGGAATTGTAGTTAATGACGACGGTGTTCTTAAGACATATAAGGATACCGGTCTTGTAAACGATGTCTTTACTCAAAGTATCCTAGAGGACCTAGGCGAAGGAAACATGGCAGTTGGACATGTACGCTATGGTACTACAGGAGGAAATGAGAGACTTAACTCTCAGCCTATAGTTATAAATCATCACAAGGGCTGTATGGCTCTTGCTCACAACGGAAACCTTGTAAATTCTTTTGAGCTACGTAAAGCTCTTGAGACACAGGGTTCTATTTTCCACACTACAACAGATACAGAAGTAATTGCATATCTAATAACCAAGGAGAGAATCGCTTGCGATTCCATAGAAACTGCGATAGATAGAACTATGGATAAGCTAGAGGGAGCCTACTCCTTAATTGTCATGTCTGCAGGTAAGCTAATTGCTGTTCGTGACCCATTTGGATTCAGACCTCTTTGTTACGGACAGAGAAGCGATGGTTCATATGTAGTTGCTTCAGAAACATGTGCGCTAAATACGGTAAACGCTGAGTATATCAGGGATATAGAGCCAGGTGAAATACTAGTATTTGATAAGGATGGAATAAGATCCATCAAAGATCACTGCAACAAAGAACCACATAAAATATGCATTTTTGAATACATATACTTTGCAAGACCAGATTCAGTAATCGAAGGTGTTAGCGTTCACGAAGCTCGTAAGCGTGCAGGAGCATGTCTTGCGATGGAACATCCAGTTCAGGCAGATGTTGTAATAGGTGTTCCCGATTCAGGATTAGATGCTGCTATTGGATATGCGCAGCAGTCTGGAATTCCATATGGAATAGGATTTATCAAAAACAAATACATAGGAAGAACCTTTATTGCTCCTGGTCAAAAGAACCGAGAGGATAAGGTTAGAATAAAGCTAAATGTTGTAAAGGATACAGTTGATGGCAAGAGAGTCGTACTAGTTGATGACTCCATTGTAAGAGGAACTACAATAGCTAGAATCATAGGACTACTCCGTGAGGCAGGAGCAAAGGAAATTCATGTTAGATCCTCTGCACCTCCATTTACAGATCCATGCTACTACGGAACAGATGTAAGTTCAAAGGAAAACCTGATAGCATGTCAGCACAGTTTAGATGAGATTGCATCAGTAGTAGGAGCTGAAAGCGTGGGATATCTAGATATTAATCACCTTAACATGCTGATAGGAAGTCAGAAGAACACTGGATACTGCTACAGCTGTTTCAATGGAGAGTATCCAACAAATATTCCAGACGGAGACGAAAAGTTTATATTTGAGAAACATATAAGCGATAATGAAGAACATATTTAGGGTCAAACAATAGGAGTGTGTGATATGTCAAAGAGTTTCAGCAATAGCTATAAGGAAGCAGGTGTAGATATAACTGCAGGATACCGTTCAGTTGAAATGATGAAGCAGCATATAGCTAAAACTATGATATTTGGTAATACATCTGATGTAGGTGGTTTCGGCGGACTTATGGAGCTAGATACGGAAGGTATGGAAAAGCCTGTTTTGGTTAGTGGAACTGATGGAGTCGGAACAAAGCTAAAGATGGCCTTTCTTCTAGATAAGCACGACACAGTTGGAATCGACTGCGTAGCTATGTGTGTAAACGATATTATATGCGTTGGAGCAAAGCCTCTTTGCTTTCTCGATTACATAGCTTGTGGAAAAAATAATCCTGAGAAAATAGCAATGATAGTTAAGGGTGTAGCTGAGGGATGCGTGCAGTCTGAGTCAGCTCTTGTTGGAGGAGAGACAGCTGAAATGCCAGGTTTTTATCCAGAAGATGAGTATGACCTTGCTGGATTTGCAGTAGGCATTGTAGATAAGAAAAATGTTCTAGATAAGAACAATGTTAAAGAAGGGGATGTACTGATTGCCCTTCCATCATCTGGAGTTCATTCAAATGGTTTTTCTCTTGTGAGAAAGGTTTTTGATGTAGAAAGTGCAGACATATCAAAGCCTGTTGCCGAGCTTGGAGGAAAGTCAATAGGCGAGGTACTTTTTGACCCCAACAAAAATCTATGTTAAGCCAGTTCTCGCACTTCTCAAGGAAGTTAAGGTTAAGTCAATTGCACACATAACAGGTGGTGGGTTTTATGAAAATATTCCAAGAAGCCTTCCAGAGGGACTTGGTGCAGTAATAAAGAGAGAAGACATCAAAGTGCTTCCTATCTTTGATTTAATCGCAAAGGAAGGAAATATTCCTGAGCGCGATATGTTCAATACTTTCAATATGGGTGTTGGCATGACAATCATAGTATCAAAAGAAGATGCTGACAAAGCCATTGAAGTACTAAAAGAAAATGGCGAAGATGCCTATGTTCTTGGAACTATATCAAAATCGGATGAAGGTGTAGAGATATGCTAGCCGAAAAATGCAAGGTGGCAGTCTTTGTATCTGGAGGAGGAACGAATCTTCAGGCAATACTTGATAGTCGCGGTGAAATCATTAAGAACGCAGAGATTTATCTTGTTGCATCTAGCAGCAAGGATGCATATGCACTTGAGAGGGCAAAAAAGCATGATATAGAGACTTTTATCATAGAAGATGAGCAAAGACTTGTTGAAAAGCTAAAAAGCCTAGAAATTGATTTTATTGTTTTGGCAGGATACCTAAGGATTTTGAGTGAAGAATTCTGTAAGCGATATAGCAATAGAATTATAAATGTTCATCCTTCTTTGATTCCATCATTTTGTGGCAAGGGTTTCTATGGGCTTAAGGTTCACGAAAAAGCTCTTGAATACGGAGTAAAAGTCAGTGGAGCTACTGTTCATTTTGTTAATGAAATCCCAGATGGTGGAAAGATTATTGATCAAAAAGCTGTAAGAGTTCACGAAGGCGATACGGCTGAAGATTTACAAAAGAGAGTTATGGCAGAGGCGGAACATATAATACTACCTCAGGCAGTTGAGAATGTTGCGCTTATGATTAAAAATGGAGAAATATAAAATGAATAAAATCGGAGTAAAGCAAGCTATTAGCGGAAACTCCTACTGTGGAAGAGGCATAATAATCGGAACTACGAGCAATCAAAAATGTGCAAGTGCATACTTTATAATGGGACGTTCTGATAACAGCCGTAACAGAGTATTTGTCAAGGACGGAGAGAATTTAATGATCAAGCCTTTTGATGAGAGCAAGGTTACTGATCCATCTTTGATAATATACTATCCTGTAAGAAAGCACGGCCAGAATCTCATAGTTACAAATGGTGATCAGACTGATACTATTTATGATTTCCTAGCTGATGGAAAGAGCTTTGAGGATGCACTAAGAACAAGGGAATATGAACCAGATGCACCAAACTATACTCCTAGAATCAGCGGTATTGTTGAGCATGCAAAGGAAGGGTTCAAGTATAAACTAAGCATTTTGAAGCGAGAAGACGCAGATAATGAAGCTTGCCAAAGAAACTTCTTTGAGTATTCATCAGTTCCAGGAATCGGTCACTTGATTCACACATATGTGCAGGATGGCAATCCGCTTCCTAGCTTTGAGGGAGAGCCAACAAAGATTGAAATTGAAGACGATATAGACACTTTTGCTAGCTCAATTTGGGAAAGCCTTGATAGCGAAAATAAGATTTCACTTTATGTAAGGTATTCCGATTTTGATGGTGGAAATGTTGAAGAACGCATAATCAACAAGTTTGGGAGGTAAGCAATGAAGTCTTTTCAGCTAAAATACGGATGCAATCCAAATCAGTCAGATGCTTGCATCTTCATGGAAGATGCAAGTGATCTTCCTATAGAAATACTAAACGGAAGACCAGGATATATAAACTTTCTAGATGCTTTTAATAGCTATCAGCTTGTAAAAGAGCTAAAGGAAGCAATTGGACTTCCAGCGGCAACCTCGTTTAAGCACGTAAGCCCAACCTCTGCAGCTGTTGCAGTAAAGATGGATGATGTGCTAAAGAAAGCCTGTTTTGTTGATGATATAGAGGGACTTGATGATTCTCCTATAGCTACAGCTTATGCACGTGCAAGAGGAACAGAAAGAATGTGTTCCTTTGGAGATTTGTTGCACTTTCTGATGAGTGTGATGCTGTTACTGCACGCATTCTAAAGAGAGAGGTTTCAGATGGAATTATTGCACCTTCATATTCAGAAGAGGCTCTTGAAATACTAAAGACAAAGAAGAATGGTAACTATAACATCATCAAAATAGATCCAAACTACGTACCACAGGAAAGAGAAACTAAGCAGGTTTACGGAATCTGCTTTGTTCAGAATAGAAATAACTATAAGGTTGATGACTCCTGCTTTGAGAAGATTGTTACCGAAAACAAGGTTCTAAGTGATGAAGCAAAGCGCGATCTTACAGTTGCTTTGATTTGTCTAAAATATACTCAGTCAAATTCAGTTGCATTTGCTAAGGATGGACAGGCAATTGGTATAGGTGCTGGACAGCAGTCGAGAATTCACTGTACAAGGCTAGCTGGAGAAAAAGCTGATTTCTGGCATTTACGTCAGTCACCAAAGGTTATAAACCTTCCTTTCAGAGATGATATAGGAAGACCAGAGCGCGATAACAGTATTGACATTTACCTTGGTAAATATCCAGAAGATGTACTAGCTGATGGCAGATGGGAAGACATTTTCACAGAAAAACCAGAGGTATTTACATTTGAAGAGCAGAGAGAGTATCTAGACAGCATCAAAGATGTTTCACTTGCAAGCGATGCCTTCTTCCCATTTGGAGACAATATCGAAAGAGCAGCAAAGAGCGGCGTTAAGTATGTTGCTGAACCAGGTGGATCTGTCAGAGATGATAATGTCATAGAAGTTTGCAATAAATATAATATGGTAACAGTATTTACAGGAATGAGATTGTTCCATCACTAATAAGGAGATAGAAATGAAGCTGTTAGTTGTAGGTGGAGGTGGCAGAGAACATGCCATCATCAAAAAACTAAAAGAAAATCCAGCAGTAGAAGAAATATTTGCACTACCTGGAAATGGTGGAATTGCAAAGGATGCAACTTGTGTTGATATCGCAGCTACTGACCTTGATGGTGTAGTGAGATTTGCGAAAGAAAACAAAATTGACTATGCTGTTGTTGCACCTGATGATCCTCTTGTGCTGGGTCTTGTTGATTTGCTTTCAGACCTTGGAATTCCATGTTTGGCCCAAATAAAGCTGCTGCAATAATCGAAGGAAGCAAGGCTTTTTCTAAGGAATTAATGAAAAAGTACAATATCCCTACAGCAAAATACGAGATATTCAGTGATATGAACAAGGCATTCGAGTATGTTAGCAAACAAAAGATGCCTATAGTTATTAAGGCTGACGGTCTTGCTCTTGGAAAGGGTGTAATCATTGCTGAAACATATGATGAAGCAAAAATTGCAATAAAATCCATGATGGAAGATAAGGTCTTTGGAGACAGTGGAAATCATATTGTTATTGAAGAATTTCTCACAGGTCCAGAGGTGTCAGTTTTGAGCTTTACGGATGGAAAGACTGTAAAGCCAATGATTTCCTCAATGGACCATAAAAGAGCTTTAGATGGCGATTTAGGTCTTAATACAGGTGGAATGGGAACAATTGCTCCAAATCCATACTATACAGATGAAATAGCAAATAGATGCATGAAGGAAATATTTATACCAAGTATTGAAGCTATGAATTCAGAGGGAAGAAGCTTCAAAGGCTGCCTATATTTTGGGCTCATGCTAACAGAGGATGGACCTAAGGTTATCGAATATAACTGTAGATTCGGAGATCCAGAAACACAGGTAGTTCTTCCGCTTCTAAAGTCAGATTTGCTTGAGATAATGCAGGCAGTTACTGAAGAAAGATTAGAGGAATGCGAGGTAGAGTTCTCAGATCAAAACGCATGCTGCCTGGTAATTGCTTCAGGCGGATACCCAGTTAGATATAGCAAGGGCTATGAAATCGAAATAAAAGGTGATATCGACAATTTATACTTTGCAGGTGCAGCTTTAAAGGATGGTAAGCTTCTTACATCTGGAGGCAGAGTGCTAGGAATCACAGCAATAGATGACAGTCTCAAAGGTGCAATTGATAAGGCATACGAGCAAGCAAAGCATGTTGATTTTAAAGACGCATACTATCGCAAGGACATTGGAGCAAGAGCGCTCAAAGCATTGGAGGAATAAGATGGTATATAGAGTATATGTCGAAAAGAAAAACGAATTCGCCCACGAAGCAGAAAGCTTGCGTAGCGAGCTAGTTGATATTCTTCAGCTAAAATCAGTAGAGCAGGTAAGAGTTATAAATCGCTATGATGTTGAAGGCTGCAGCAAGGACATCTTTGACGGAGCAATTAACACAGTATTTTCAGAACCTCAGGTTGATACAGCATCAAGTAAGCTATGCTATGGTGAAGACGAGAGCGTTTTTGCAGTTGAATTTCTTCCAGGACAATTTGATCAGAGAGCAAACTCTGCCTCTGAGTGCATACAGATTACAAGCAAGGGTGAAAGACCTCTAGTTCGCTCAGCAAAAGTATATATCATCAAAGGAAAGCTAAGTGAAGCAGAGTTAGATAAAATCAAGTCATACGTCATAAATCCAGTGGAATCAAGACTTGCATCCATGGATGAATTTGAAACTCTCAAGGTAGTATACGAGATACCAACAGAGGTTGAAGTTTTAGATGGTTTCATAGACATGAACAGAAATAATCTTATGGATTTCATTCGTCAAAATGGTCTAGCCATGGACATCGCTGACCTTGAGATGTGTCGCAAGTACTTCGAATCAGAAAAGAGAAATCCTACTGTAACTGAGATTAAAGGTAATCGATACATATTGGTCAGATCACTGCCGTCATACAACATTTAACACAACAATTGATAGCATTAAGTTCGAAGACGGAGATGCGGAGACGACATATGCAGACTATATAGAGACAAGAAAGGAACTTGGCAGAACAAAGCCTATTACTTTAATGGACATGGGTACCATCGCTGCTAAGTACCTAAAGTCAAAGGGTCTTTTATCAAAGCTTGATGAATCCGAAGAAATCAACGCTTGTACAGTTAAGATGGACGTTGAAATCGATGGAAGAACAGAAAAGTGGCTGCTTCTTTTTAAGAACGAGACACATAACCACCCAACAGAAATTGAGCCATTTGGTGGCGCAGCAACATGTATTGGTGGTGCTATAAGAGATCCACTTTCAGGTAGAAGCTATGTTTACTCTGCAATGAGAGTAACTGGTGCAGCTGACCCTCTTCAGCCTATAGAAAAGACAATAAAGGGTAAGCTCCCTCAGCGTAAAATCGTTACAACAGCAGCTGCTGGTTATAGTTCATACGGAAATCAGATAGGCCTTGCAACAGGTATGGTAGACGAGCTTTATCACCCTGGATATGCTGCTAAGAGAATGGAAATAGGTGCAGTTATAGCTGCTGCTCCTGCAGAAAATGTTAGAAGAGAAAGGCCAGCTCCTGGCGACCTTGTAATTCTTCTTGGTGGTAAGACAGGAAGAGACGGCTGCGGCGGAGCTACAGGCTCATCAAAATCTCACACCGAAAGCTCACTTGAGTCATGTGGTGCTGAGGTACAAAAGGGTAATGCTCCAGAGGAGAGAAAGCTTCAGAGATTATTTAGAAATGCTGAGGCCTCAAAGCTTATTAAGCGCTGTAACGACTTTGGTGCAGGTGGTGTATCAGTTGCTATCGGTGAACTTGCTGATGGACTTGATATAAATCTAAATAATGTACCTAAAAAATACGATGGACTTGACGGAACTGAGCTAGCTATAAGTGAATCTCAAGAGAGAATGGCTGTAGTAGTTGATAAGGCAGATGCTAATAGATTCTGTGAGCTTGCAGAGCAGGAAAACCTCGAAGCGAGCATAGTTGCAGAAGTTACAGAAGAGCCATATCTAAAGATAAATTGGAATGGCAAGAGCATAGTAAACATCTCGCGTGAGTTCCTAGATACAAACGGTGCAGAAAAGCACATAGATATTACTGTTCCACCTCAGAAAAAGATAGTATTCGAGCATGCAGATGACTTCGAAACAGCATACAAGGACCTTCTTGGAGATTTAAATATCTGCTCAAAGAGAGGACTATCAGAGCGCTTTGACTCCACAATCGGTGCTGGAAGCGTGCTCATGCCTTTCGGTGGAAAGAGACAGAGAACACCTATTCAGGCAATGGTAAATCTAATATCTACAGAGAAGTCATTCAGTAACACTTGCTCGCTAATGTCATGGGGCTTTAACCCTAAGATATCTGAAGCAAGCCCATATAAGGGTGCATACCTAGCTGTCGTAGAATCTGTATCAAAGCTTATTGCTACAGGTGCAAGCATAGATGACACATATTTGAGCTTCCAAGAATACTTTGAAAAGCTTGGACTAGATGGCAGCAGATGGGGTAAGCCACTTGCAGCTCTATTAGGTTCATTTGCAGCTCAGAAAAACCTAGGAATTGCAGCTATAGGCGGTAAGGACTCGATGAGCGGAAGCTTTGAGGACCTTGATGTACCTCCAACGCTTGTTTCATTTGCTGTAACAACAGAAAATACAGATAAAATAATCAGTCCTGAATTTAAGGGTGCAGATCATAAGGTTGTGCTTCTTTCACCATGCTGTGGATATAATGCACTCCCTAATGGAGAATCATTAAAGACTCTCTACTCTCAGGTAAATGATTTGATGAAAGAGGGCAAAGTACTAAGTGCATACACTCCTTGCATGGGTGGCATAGCTGAAGCTATCTTCAAAATGTGTATAGGTAATGGCCTAGGATTCAAATATGAAGATACATACGAATTAGAACAGATGTTCTCATATAAATATGGTAGTTTTGTACTTGAGCTTGCTGATGGCGTTAAAATCCCTGAAAATGCAGTTTTAATAGGTGAAACAACTGCAGAAAATAAGCTTTCTTGGAAAGATAAAGTCCTAACTTTTGACGAATTAGAAAGCATATACGAAGGAAAGCTAGAGCCGATTTATCCTTGCAATATCGAGCCAAAGGAACAAAAGCTTGAGACATTTAACTACTCAGTAGGTGAGAGAACTCATAAAAACATGGGAATAGCAAAACCTAAGGTTCTTATTCCGGTATTTCCTGGGACAAACTGTGAATATGACACAGCAAAGGCATTTGAAGCTGCAGGAGCAGAACCCGAAGTCTTTATAATAAAGAATCTAAGTGCAGAACATGTAATGCGTTCAGTAGAAGATTTCGCTGAGAAAGTAAAGAAATCACAGATGATATTTATACCTGGAGGATTCTCCGGTGGTGATGAACCTGATGGTTCAGGTAAGTTTATAACTGCATTCTTCAGAAACCCTGAAATTAAAGATGCTGTTACTGAACTGCTAGATAAGAGAGAAGGTTTAATGGCAGGTATATGCAATGGATTTCAGGCACTGATTAAACTTGGACTTGTTCCATACGGCAAAATATGCGACGTAGATGCTGATTTTCCAACGCTTACATTCAATGAGATAGCTAGACATCAGTCAAAGCTAATACGCACAAGAGTTGCATCAAATAAGTCTCCTTGGATGTCAAAAACAAAGCCTGGCGATATATTCACAACTCCAATTTCACACGGAGAAGGAAGATTTATAGCTAGTAATGAACTGATAAAGCAGCTTGCTGAAAATGGCCAAATATTAACGCAATATGTTGATTTAGATGGAAATGTAAGTGCAGACATTCAGTTCAATCCTAACGGCTCATATCAGTCAATTGAAGGTATAACATCTCCAGATGGTAGGGTACTTGGAAAGATGGCTCACTCAGAGCGTATCGGTAAAGATCTCTATAAGAATGTTTCAGGAAACTTCGATATGAGAATGTTTGAGTCAACAGTTGAATACTTTAAATAAAACTTTTATAAATCAAAAGGAATAAATTCAATTCATATCTAATCACAAACATATAAATTTCTACCAACGAGAAAGCCTTAGCAATAGGGCTTTCTTTATTTTTGTCGAAAACCTAAAAGGCGCCATAGCGGAATATATGAGAAAAGGGATTTGATATATCTATTCCTAAAATCATAATTTACGGAATAGATTAAGATATGATTTTAAATATGGACTAGCTTTGGTACCTTTACAACACCTAAACCCATATTCTAAGCTTTTTATCTATGTTAATCAAAATGAGATACATTGGCTGTATCTCACTTCGTCATGTAAAGAAATATATTTGCAAGTGTGATTCTCTACCTTGTTGATATTATTGCTAGCCTTATACTTTATAATACCAGGATATTTATATATCCATATGGTTTCTGTGCTCATTTTGATTAATGCCTGTTATAGATTTAGGCTTACTGTTCATCTGAGTATCTTGCTAACCTTTAAATCTTGTATTTATAGTAGCATATCCCTTATTTGCTGAGTTTAAGGAATATAGTCGATTTCAGGCGTTTTTCCTAAGGTATAAAGATATACCCTTATTAATTAAAATCGCTTAAAACGCAAATTAGAGCCTCGTTATTTTACTCTTATTTAGCCTTATGCTGGAATCATTAGTTTCTGACCGGCTGTGAGAGTATCAGCAGAAACATTGTTTAATTTCTTGATCTCGTAGATAAATTTGCGAATATCTTTGGAATCGTCCATATGTTTCTCAGCGATACTCCAAAGTGTATCGCCAGGCTGAACAGTAACTGTCTCATAAACATTTGCTGATGAACCGCTGGCATTGATAGCACCGGTTATTGTGCTGAACGCACTCATAACTAGTAAAATAAGTACTACTGTAAAAATTATGAATCTGCTCTTATGCTTTACTCTATATTTGTTAAACATCATCTATACCTCCATAGAAAACGAATATTTGTTTGTTTTCTATATAATATCAGAATGAATGTTCGTTGTCAATATAAAAAGAACAAATGTTTATATGTTTTTATTTTGATACTTTCTTATAGAGATTCTCCATATAGCCTGAGATTTTCTTACGTTTGAAAACGCAAAGTCCAGAGATTATAAGCACTACAGCAATTACTATTACAAGTGCTGTATAGTTCTTAGAATAATATAAGGTCCCTACTAGGATGCTGATGCTCATAGCAGGAATTCTTCCAAGTAAAGAAAAAAAAGAACAAATGGTTTTGAAATTCATATTTGATATTCCAGCTATATACCCTACTATATCTTTAGGGAAGCCTGGGATTAAATAGATTAAAAAAATACAATGGTATAGCCTTTTTGGCTATTTAAATGATCAAGATAGCTCTCTATTTTTGTGATTTTTTTAAATAGAACTTTGATAGATTCCTTCCGAGTATCTTTGCTAGATAAAATGAAATAAAAGAGCCGATAAACGAACCTATAACTGAAAATAGCAGAGTTTTAGGAAAGCCAAACATATATCCTGCAGCAATTTGGAAGAATTGACCTGGGATAACGCTAATAACTATCTGAGCAACTTGAATTCCAATGTAAAAGAGCGCAGTCTTTGAGCGATGCGCATTTAAAAAAATGCAGTTACATCGCTGAGACTTTTGAAGCTTCTAAGCATATCCTTTTGAAATATAAAAAGATATAGTGGAATTGCTATTACAATACCGAGCAGAAGTATAAGCTTTAAAATGGCTATAATTTTGTTTATCTTATCTTTTTTGTTCATTATAAATTAAGTAATCCTTTTTTGTACATGCTATCAGTGGCTTTTAGGATTCCAAACCTTGCATGCTCATATGTGAGTCCACCCTGGAAATACACGTTATAAGGCTCTCTAATAGGCGCATCAGCGCTCAGCTCTATGGAAGAGCCCTGAACAAAGGCTCCTGCTGCCATGACAACCTTGTCCTCATATCCTGGCATATCCCATGGAAGTGGTACAACGTGTGAATCTATAGGTGCTGCAGCCTGTATTCCTTGGCAGAATGCAACTACTCCTTCTTCGCTTCTGAGACATATAGCTTGTATGATATCATTTCTCTTAACGCTTGAATCTGGGCATACATCAAAGCCTAGCTTTTCAAAGACCTTGGCGCAAAGCATAGCTGCTTTAACAGCTGAATTTACAACTCTTGGAGCTAGGAACATACCTTGAAGCACGCTTCTTGTCTGTCCAAATGTAAGTCCGCAATCAGAGCCAATTCCAGGACATGTGAGTCTATATGCGATTCTATCGATGATTTCCTTGCTTGCGCATACATAACCGCCAGAAAGTGCAAGTCCGCCACCAGGATTTTTTATCAAAGATCCGGCGATTACATCAATACCTATATCAGTAGGCTCTATTTCCTTTACAAATTCGCCATAGCAGTTGTCTGCCATGACTAGAATTTCAGGGTTTATGCCGTGCACAAGCTCGGAAACTTCCTTCATTTGATCTAGCTCTATAGATTTTCTCCAGCTATATCCAGTTGAGCGCTGCATACAGACAAGTTTGGTTTTATCTGTAATTACAGAGCGTAGAGTTTCCATATCAATTTTATTGTCAACACATAGCTCGACCTGCTTATATTTGATTCCGTGTTCTATCAAAGATCCCATGCCGGAGCCTCTAATTCCGATTACTTCTTCGAGTGTATCGTATGGACCGCCAGTACAGTAAATCATTTCATCTCCAGGTCTTAGGATGCCAAACAATGTAACTGCAAGAGCATGAGTTCCGTTGACCATCTGGGTTCTAACAAGAGCACTCTCTGTGTGGAAGATATCTGAATAGACTCTTTCGACCGCATCACGGCCTATATCATCGTATCCGTAGCCTGTGTTCCAAATTGAAATGATTATCGGATATTCTGTTTTTCTGAAAGGCATTAAGAACCTTTAGCTGGTTGTATTCTGTGATTTCATCAAGCTCTACAAACTGATCTCTGAGTTCATCCTCACATTCTTTAACGAAATCTATTACATTTTCGTCTATTTTAAAGTTATCTATTAGAAAATCTTTTGTTGTTTTTGTGTTCATTTTCTTACAATATTGTCCTTATTCGTTTTTGTTTTGATCTATGCTGCCTTCTTTTCGCTCTTCTTCCCATTCCATCTCATTTACGAGATTTCTCTTCACATTCTTCTTGTGCTGTGCATAAAGCTGGGTTGTCGTAACCTGCTCGTGATCTAAAAGAGCAGCTACATCGTAAATGGAATTCCCTCTTCCAATTAGGCTTGTTGCTGTAGTTGCCCTAAGCTTATGAGGGCTATATCCCCCATCTCTTGAAGTGTGCAGAGCTATCGATGTATATTTTTTTACAAGCTGCCTAAGCTGCCTTTCCGTCATACGTTTTCCTTGAAGTGATAGAAATAGAGCGGATTTGTGCTCTGGCATCAAAGTGTCTTCCTTTGGTCTTTCATTATCTATATAATCGTGGAGGCAATCGCTAACCGAATTATTAAGCGGCATGGTGCTCTCCTTACCGCGTTTACGATAGATTATGAATTCTCCTCTATTAAAATTGAAGGAATCGATGTTGAGCTGCCATAGTTCAGAAAGTCTAAGTCCGTAAGTGATGAAAAGCATCAAAATTGCCTTATCCCTCTTCTTTGTTTTCTTCCAAAAATTATATTCCTGTTTTGTTAGACCAGTGCCATTTGTCACAGCATCTAGCATTAGCATAACCTCATCGTCCTGAAGGGCTTTAATTTCTTTTTCTCCGGCTTTTTGCACCCTTATAGGATCGAATCCATCTGTGATGTTCTTTGGCAATATTTCGTCCCTATAAAGCTGTTTGAACATAACCGATAGTGAAGATTTTTTTCTAGCCAAGGTCTTGTTACTATTTTCGTAAACATATGTATTTCCGCTTTCTTCATCAAAAATAGAATAATGGCGGCAGTAGTCTATGAATAGATTTATATCCATAGCCTTTAGCTCAGCAAGCTCACTTGCTTTGATATCGGCGACTTTTTCTGCACTAGTTAAATCGGTCTGATTGATAAGATACTCAAAGAAGAAGTTAATGTCTCTCAGATAAGCGAGTCTTGTCATAGGAAGAACATTTCCTCTTAGGTATATGAAAAAACTGCGCATAAACCTAGGCATCAAAGCCTCAAATTCCTCGCATTTGCTGTAGATTTCGGCCTCGTGCATGACTATGTTATCTGGTTTATTGCTCTTGTTACTGATTATAAGCTTTTTTCCAGCCATGTAATTATCTCCCTGATAGAATCTTTATCATCCTTTGATTCTGATAGATCAAACCACTTCATATCATCGTAGCGCTTAAGCCAAGTGATTTGCCTTTTCGCAAAATGACGCGTGTTTTTTTTGATCGTGTCTATTGCTGTCTCTAAATCGTATTCCCCGTCAAAATAAGCTAATACTTCCTTATAGCCTATGCCCTTCATAGATATGTCTGACTCAGAAAGTCCCATCTCACGAAGCATCTTAACCTCTTCAAATAGTCCCTCTTTTACAAGAACGTCAACTCTCCTGTTAATTCGATCATATAGCTCTTCCCTGTCTCTTCTAAGGCCAATAAGTATGAATTCATATTTGTCGTTTAAACTAAGGTCTTTAGCAAAATCCTTAAGCTTATTTCCTGACTTTGCGCTTTCTATAGCCCTTACTACCCTTCTAACATTGTTAGGATGTATGCGCTGTGCTGAGCAAGGATCACACTCCTGCAAAATAGCATGAAGCTCTAGATTTCCCTTTTCTTCAGCTATTTTATATAGTTCGTCTCTTAGGCTATCATCACTTGGTGCTGCTGCAAAGTCAAGATCGTAGAGCAAGGCATCAAGGTATAGTCCGGTTCCACCAGCAATGATGGGAAGCTTTCCTCTGCTGATAATGTCATCAATTGCGTCGTTTGCAAGCTCCTTATATTTTGCTACGCTAAACATCTCGCTAGGCTCAACGATGCCAATAAGATGATGTTTGACTTGATTTAGCTCCTCAGAACTAGGTTTTGCACTACCTATGTCCATGTATTTATATAGCTGCATAGAGTCGCACGAAACAATCTCGCCATCAAATTTCTTTGCGATTTCAATCGAATATGCTGTTTTTCCAACGGCTGTAGGCCCACAAATTGCAACTATCTTGTTCATATTTCCTCGTTAAACTATTCTCTTGAACATTCGTTCTATTTCTCTAATACTGAATCTCACAAAAGTAGGTCTTCCATGCGGGCATGAAAACGGATTGCGACATTGCTTGAGTGACCTTAGAAGTTCTTCAGCCTCCTCTTTCGATATCATGTCATGGGCTTTGATAGCGCTTTTTGCAAGATTTTTGTAATTAGCTTATCAATTACAATCGTGTTATTAAGTTTTACTCCTTCAGCAAAGCTATCTATGAAGTCGTTAACAAAGCTTTCAGCTTCAGAAATAGTTACAAATTCAGGTATTTCCTTTACTATGTAGGTGTTTTTCACCAAAGCTTTCGATAAAATAGCCCATGGCACTTAGTGCACTTAGCCATTCCTCATCATCTGTAGTCAAAATGTTAGGTGCATCAAAGGTAAAAAGGTAGTAGTAAAATTTGACTGTTTTTTTCACTACTAAAATATGCGTTTATAAATCTCTCGTAGTTCACACGCTCATGAGCTGCGTGCTGGTCAATCAAATAGAAATTGTCATCATCGCTTGCACTTATGTAGGTACCAAAGATTATGTCTCCAAGTTTAAGATTATCAAAATCAAAAGGTGCCTTCGCACTGTAGTTCAAATCTGGCGTACCGAAGCTGATCTTAGAACTATCTGAAGAGGATTTCAGCTCGGCTGATATATGTTTTATTTCTGCTGGAAGAATTGAATCATCACTTGCTTTCTTTTGATAGTCATCTTCTCCATCTTTGATAACTGTATCTGAAATTTCGTTTGGAATAATGAACTTTGACTCAAAATCTCTTTTGGTTTGCAATAAACTTCTTATGTTTATTTGTTCGGAGTCATCTTCTTTTTTCTTTGCCTTTTGACTTGTTTTGAATTCTTCTTCTGGTGTATTTATTTTTTTATCTGCTAGCTTGACAAGGCTATCCTTTGGCTCGCTCATGGCCTGATTGCTTGCAAGTGCATGAATAACAGCTTCACAAACTGCACTGCTGACAGCTATTTCATCGTCAAATCTAACTTCTTTCTTATTAGGATGTATGTTTACATCAAGTTTTTCGGGATCAACTTGAACAAAGATGAATGCTACTGGATAGCGTCCATCAAAGAGTCTTTCCTTATAGCCTGCACTAAGTCCCTTTTCTATAGTGTTGCTCTTTACAACTCTGCCGTTTACAAAGAAGAACTGGCTTCTTCTGTTATTCTTTGATAGTGAAGGTTTAGAAATGTATCCTTCTACAGAAATTCCATCTCTTTCAAAGTGAAGTTCTAGTAAATCCCTGAAATCTCTCTCCTTATAGACGGAAATAATCGTTTTGAGCCTTTCTCCTAGTCCAGGTGATACGAATATCGATTTTCCATTACTAATAAGGCTAAAGCGTATTTCTGGGCGCGTGAGAGCCATTCTAGATATGAGATCTACTACTAGTGATGTTTCAGCAGATTCACTCTTCAAGAACTTTGCTCTAGCTGGCGTATTATAGAACAAATCAGTTACAACTATGCTAGTGCCTTCAGGGCAACCTACAGCTGTTCTTGTTACTATATCACCACCATGTATAACTACCTTTGTTCCAGTTTTGGAATCCCTTGTTTTTGTTAGCATTTCCGTTCTTGTTACAGCTGCAATACTAGCCAGGGCTTCACCTCTAAAACCGAGTGTTTCTATGTGTCTTAAATCATCAGCTGTGCATATTTTTTACTAGTAGCATGTCTGAGGAATGCTTTTTCGGTATCTTCAAAAATCGATTCCTGAGCCGTTATCTGTAACTCTAATGTATTCTTTGCCGCCACTACGTATTTCTACGGTAATTGAAGAGGCACCGGCATCTATAGAGTTTTCGGTGAGCTCTTTGATTATGGAGACAGGTCTATCTACAACCTCGCCTGCTGCTATCTTATCGGCAACATTTTTTAGTGAGTATATTTATCATATTCGCCTCTGAATTTAATACTTTATTTATCAAATAATTTTATTAGCTGATTGAATTCTTGAGTTTCATAATTATTTCTATTGCTTTTTGCTGGCGTCAAATGCATGATATCAATTTCTTTTATTTTCTGAGCTAGTTCATCGTATGGACCAGGTATAAATAGCGACAATTGATCTTCGCTAACTGAAGCAGCTTTTGTTGATATGTTTATTTCGCTAGCTGACTCTTCTAGCTCAGCTAACTTATTTTCGGCATTATCTAGAAGAATCTTTGGAACTCCTGCTAGTTTTGCAACATGAATTCCGTAGCTTCGGCTTGCTGCACCAGGCACAATCTTATGCAGGAATACGATATTACCATCCTCTTCTGAAACATCTACATTAAGATTCTTTACGCCATCGATCTGCTCCTCTAGTGCTGTGAGCTCATGGTAGTGTGTTGCAAAGAGCGTGCGTATATGAGTTTTATCATTGCAGAGGTATTCTACACATGACCAAGCTATTGAAAGTCCGTCATATGTGCTTGTTCCCCTACCTATCTCATCAAGGATTATAAGGCTTCTGTCACTTGCACAGTTTAGAATGTATGATAGCTCGCTCATTTCGACAAAGAATGTAGACTGACCACCTGAGAGATTATCAGATGCTCCAATTCTAGTAAATATTCTATCTACCACTCCTATCCTTGCCCTTTCACAAGGAACAAAGCAGCCGGCCTGAGCCATAAGAACTATCAAAGCATTTTGTCTCATATATGTGGATTTACCTGACATATTAGGACCTGTGATTATCATTAGACTAGAATCTGTATCATTGAGATATGTATCATTTGATACGAACTGCTCACCGCCTTCCATCCTCTCTACGACAGGATGGCGTCCTGCTTCTATGACAAGCTCCTTACTGTTATCTACAATAGGCTTTGTATAGCCATAATTTCGGCTTACAGCGGCGAAAGAACAAATTACATCTAAGACTGCAATTGCCTTTGATGTGTCCTGTATTTCTTTAATTCTTGCCTCTATCTGTGTACGAATAGAAACGAATATTTCATACTCTAGTTTATTTATTTTGGTTTCAGCATTAAAAACTAGATTTTCTGTTTCTTTAAGTTCAGGAGTTATATATCTTTCGTTATTAACAAGCGTTTGTTTACGAATATAGTCTTCTGGAACTAAATCTGAATTTGCACGCGTAACATCTATATAATAACCAAATACCTTGTTATAGCCTACTTTGAGAGTTTTTATTCCTGTTCTTTCTCTCTCGTGCGCTTCTAGTCCTGCTATCCATGCTTTAGCATCTTTGATTGATGCCTTTAGATTATCTAAATCCTCAGAGTAACCATCGATAATAAAGGCCACCCTCTTTGATTGTGAATCCAGCATTTTTCGGATATGGACTCAGTTATTAAATCTGCTATATCTTCTAAATTTGAAATACCATCGTGTATATCTTTTTAGAAGATTAGAACCAGAGCTTGATAAGTCAGCTTTGATATTTGGAAGGACTGCTATTGAATTTCTAAGTGCAATTAGGTCTTTGCCGTTTGCAGTTCCTGTTGCTATCCTTGCTGCAAGTCTTTCAAAATCATAAATTTTCTTAAGCGATTCTATTAAATCGTTCTCAAGAAGCGGATCAAGGTAGATTTCCTCTACTGCATTTAGTCTGTCGTTGATTTTTTTATTGCATCGTTTAATGGCTCCCTGAGCATTTTCTTGATAAGTCTTGCGCCCATGGCTGTCTTTGTCTTATCTAAAACGCCTAGCAATGAACCTTTGATATTCTTATCGTAGAGAGTTTCTGTTATTTCTAGATTTCTAAGACTTGCCTTATCAAGTGACATTTGGTCGTTTAGCTCAAAATAAACACAGCTTGTTATCTGGTTTAATCCTTGCCTCTGCGTTTCCATCAAATAGCTTAAAAGAGCACCTAAGTTCTTTTGGCAAAGCTCTCTATCTGCAATTCCTGAAACGAGAAATGCTCCCTTGCCTAAGAGTTCTTCTAGTATGTCTTTTGCTGCCTTTGATGAATAGTATTTATCGGATTTTATCTGAACATATGCACCGCTAGCATCTGCGAGTTTTTCTTTAGAAAAAATCTCCTCAAAGCCCTCATTTGCAATTATTTCCTTGCATCCAATACGGCTGATTTCATTAATCATGTCGTTATATATGTCATTACCTGCAGTCATCTCAGTTGTCCTAAGCTCACCTGTTGATATATCGCAATAGGAAATTGAAATTCCAGCCTTATCGCAATATATAGCTGCTAGGTAGTTGTTTTCGTTCTCATTTAGCATCATCTGTGAGGTTAGAGTTCCCGGCGTTATAATTTTAATAACGTCACGCTTAACTATACCCTTTGCTGTAGCTGGGTCCTCAACCTGCTCACAAATACCTACTTTATATCCTTTATCGACTAGTTTGTGAATGTAAGTTTCTGCAGAATGAAAAGGAACTCCACACATGGGAGCACGTTCTTCTTGTCCGCAGTTCTTACCTGTGAGCGCAATTTCTAGCACCCTCGAAGCCTCGAGAGCATCGTCGTAAAACATCTCGTAAAAATCGCCAACTCTATAAAAAAGTATACAATCCTGATAGTTGTCCTTTATTTGAAAATATTGCTCCATCATCGGAGATAGTTTCTTCGGCATAAATTACCTTTCTCAAAATAGTCTAATAAGCAAATTAGGCAGCGAACCTAAGATTCGCTGCCCTCTGTAATCATTATTTACCAAGCTTCTTGTTGTAAGCTTCGATACCGAGTCTGATTAGCTCAGCACCTCTTCTCATATCGTCCTTGTTTAGTACGTAAGCGATACGAATTTCGTCCTTACCTAGTCCTGGTGTAGCGTAGAATCCTTCAGCTGGTGCAAACATTGTTGTCTCACCGTTATCTTCGAACTCTTCTAGCATGAACATTAGGAAGTCCTCAACGTCTTCTATTGGAAGCTTAACTGTCATGTAGAAAGCTCCGCCTGGAACCTGGCATACAGCTCCTGGAATCTTCATGATTTCTTCGTATGCAGCATCTCTTCTTCCGCAGTACTCAGCTTTAACTTCATCGTAGTATGACTTTGGTAGCTTGAATAGCTCAGCTGAACCAACCTGATCTACAGTTGAAACGCAAAGTCTTGCCTGTGCAATCTTCATTACGTTGCTCATGAACTCTTCGTTCTTTGAGATAAGTAGACCAATTCTTGCTCCACATGCAGAGAATCTCTTTGATACTGAGTCAATGATGATAACTCTATCAGCGATTTCAGGAAGCATACCAAATGATGTTACTTCACGATCATCATATGCAAACTCTCTATATACTTCGTCTGCGATTATAAATAGGTCGTGCTCCTTAGCGATTTCGCCGATTAGCTTCATCTCTTCTAGTGTTAGAACATTACCTGTTGGGTTACCTGGGCTGATGCAGCAAATTGCTCTTGTCTTTCGTTGATCAAAGGTTCAATCTGCTCTCTTGTAGCGTAGGTGAATCCATCCTCAGCCTTTGTTGTGATAGGTACAACCTTACCACCAGCTGTTGTCAAGAATGAATGGTAGTTTGTGTAGAATGGTTCTGCAATAAGAACTTCTTCACCTGGGTTAACAAGTGCTAGGAATGCCATTGTTAGCGCTTCAGAACCACCATTTGTAACGATCATATCTTTTCTGTCGTAATGCATGTCGTACATCTTGAAATAATCGATTACGGAATCCTGTAGTGAAGTCAATCCGCCAGACTCAGCGTATTTGATTACTGCCTCATCAAAGCTCTTAATTGCCTGCATAAAGCATTCTGGTGTTGCAACATCAGGTTGTCCGATGTTAAAGTGATAAACTTTCTTGCCCTGCTCTTTTACCTTAGCGGCAACAGGATTGAATTTTCTTATTGGTGAAAATTGCATATCCTGCACTCTGTTAGAAAATTTCATAACTCACAGCTCCTTTTAATAATATAAGATAATTTATACCAACTCTGCATGAGAGATTTGGACTACTTCTGAGACATTAAAACTGTCTATATATGATTTATTATAACCTATATTTTTTTATGTTTGTTAAGATGTAAAAGATACTCTATATTGCCTTTTGCACCTGTAATTGGAGAAAATGTTAAGTTTTTGGCAATTAAATCATTTTCTTGCGCATAAGAAATTACTTTTTCTATAACTTCTTCATGGACTTTTCTATCTCTAACAATACCATTTTTTCCCACCTGCTCCCTTCCGGCCTCAAACTGGGGCTTAACTAGGCATAGGATTGAGCCTCCATCTTTAAGTAGTTTTGCAGCAACAGGAAAGATAAGTTTAAGTGAAATAAATGATACATCCATACTCATAAAATCGATTTCTTCATCGACCTGAGACGGATCAAAATACCTAAAATTACATTTCTCAATATTTATAACTCTGCTATCGCTTCTAAGCTTCCATGCAAGCTGTCCATAACCAACATCAATAGCATAAACCTTGCTTGCTCCATTTATAAGCATGCAGTCTGTAAAACCACCAGTTGATGCACCTATGTCCATGCATACCTTATCTTTTAGGTCTATATCAAATAAGTCTATAGCCTTCTCAAGCTTAAGACCACCTCGGCTTACATATGGACATAAATCTTGCTTAACGGTAATATCACAGTCGGTATTTATAGACATACCAGCTTTGTCGCTTATTTGACCGTCAACAAATACAAGTCCCGCCATTATAGCGGTTTTTGCCTTTTCTCGTGATGGGTAAAATCCCTTCTTTACAAGAAGTACATCAAGCCTTTCCTTCAAGTTCTTGCCTTATCCTTTCCGCTATCGATTCAGCATCAAGACCATACTTTTTATATAAGTATTCGCAGTCACCGTGTTCAATAAACTTGTCAGGCCATCCTAAATTAACAACTCTATTTGTGTAATTTGCAGCTATATATTCGCCAAAACCACCACGAATCAGATTGTCCTCTAATGTCACAATAAGTTTATCACTTGAGTTTAATGATGCTATCATCAAAAGGTTTTAGCACAGACGCACTGCACACCTTAGCATCTATTCCCTGTTCTTTTAAAATTTCTGAAGCCTTTAATAGCTTTATTTAACATAGTTCCAACAGCTATTATATTTACATCCTTACCTTCTGAAATCACATTGTTTTTGAGTTCAAAAGAGCCTTCGATGTGCCTTGTCATATCAGCGCTTCCTCTTGGGTATCTGATAGCAAAAGGTGCATCCTTTGATGTAGCATATTCGAGCATGTCTTCTAGTTGATGTGAATCGCAAGGTGCCAGCACTGTCATATTAGGTAGTGGAAGCAAATACGATAGATCAAAGATACCGTGATGAGTTTCGCCGTCAGCTCCAACTATACCTGCCCCTATCTATTGCGAAAGTAACGGGAAGCTTCTGCAGACAGACATCTTCAATGATCTCGTCATATGCTCTCTGTAAAAACGATGAATATATTGCAACTACAGGGTGCATACCGCCGAGTGCAAGTCCTGCGGCAAAGATGCATCCATGAGCTTCTGCTATGCCTACATCAAATACTCTTTTAGGATACTTGTCTCTCATTTGGTCAAGACCGGTTGCCGTACACATTGCAGCAGTAAGCGCAACGAGTTTATCATTTTTCTCTGCAAGCTCAAACATCTTTTTTCCAAAGATTTCTGAGTAGCTATTCTGTGACTTTGATAGAGTAACTCCTGTCTCCTTATCAAAAGCACCTATTCCATGGAATTTATCTGGATTTTGCTCTGCCTGCTTGTACCCCTTGCCCTTCTTTGTTATGAAGTGTACTAAAACGGGTCCTGGAGCATTTTTCGCTTGATTTAAGCCTCTTAGAACATCTGACATATTGTTGCCATCAAAAGGACCTAGATAAGTAATTCCTAGCTCCTCAAAGATAACTCCACCTGAGAAAATAGCATATTTAACAGCTCTTTTGAGACTAGCGATGCCCTTGCTTAGTGGCTTTCCTAAATCAGGAATTTTATTTATAGCTTTCTTTATGTTGTTCTTTGTATTTTGATACTCTGAAGAGGTTCTTAGTTTACTTAAGTGCTCTGAAAGTCCACCGTTTATCTCTGATATTGACATTCCATTATCGTTTAAAACGATTATAACTTTTGACCCTAGGCTCCCAAGGTTATTGAGTGCCTCAAAAGAAGGTCCTCCGGTCATTGCACCATCCCCAATTACTGCGATAACTTCTTCATCGCTCTTGTTAAGATCTCTAGCTACTGCAAGTCCCATGGCTGCAGAAATAGAGGTACTCGAATGTCCTGTATCATAGACATCGTACTCGCTTTCGGAACGCTTTGGAAATCCTGACATTCCATCGTTTTGTCTTAGAGTACTGAACTGACCGGCTCTTCCTGTCAAAATTTTATGTATGTACGATTGATGTCCAACATCCCAGATAAGCTTATCCTTTGGAAAATCAAAAATCTTATGTAATCCGACACTGATTTCAACAACGCCAAGATTTGAGGCAAGATGTCCTCCTGTCTTTGATATTGTGTCTATCAAAAATGCCCTTATTCCGGTGCTTAAAAGCTCAAGGGAATTTTCATCCATTGACTTTATATCCTCTGGTAGCTTGTAATCTTTAATATGATTCGACATTTTATTCCTCGATTAATCGTTTCTAGATGCTAGCTTTCTGACAAGATCACGGAAAAACTCTGCATTATCGTAGTAAGGCGCAATAGCCTCAACTGCTTCATTAGTAAGCTCATCAAGGCGTTTAATTGAGTTCTCTAACCCATTTACTGAAATATATGTTGTCTTAGCCTTAGCTGCATCTGTACCAGTGTTCTTACCTAGCATTTCAGGGTTACCTTTTACATCTAAAATATCATCGGCAATTTGGAAAGCTAGACCAAGACACTCTGCATACTTTGTCATGTTCTTTACCATCTCATCATCAGCGTTTCCTAGGTAAAGCCCAGCTCTAACAGCAGCGGTAAGGAGTGCACCAGTTTTATTTATGTGAATATATTCTAGCATCTCATTAGTACAGTCTGTGTTTTCGTTTTCTATATCAGATGCTTGACCTGCTATCATTCCGCCTACACCTGCAGCCTTTGCAATGCAGTACATTGCATTTATGCGTTTCTTTAGCTCCTCTGGTTTATCAAAATACATTAGAAGATTCTTATTCATAACTTCAAATGCAGTATTTAAAAGTCCATCGCCTGCAAGTGTTGCCATTCCATCTCCATAAACCTTATGGTTTGTTGGTCTTCCCCTTCTAAGATCGTCATCATCCATAGCTGGTAGATCATCATGAATCAAGGAATATGTGTGTATGTATTCCATTGCACATGCAAATGGTAGCGCCTCCATAGAATTTCCACCTGCAAACTCACAAGCTGCAAGTAGTAAAACAGGCCTGAGACGCTTTCCTCCAGCGGTAAGCGAATAGACCATGGACTCATATAAAGTGTTACTCATAGCATCTACACGTGGTAGATAGTCTAGCAAATAGTCATTAACTAGCGATTTATATTCGTTATAGTCTTCTCTCATTCCTACTCTCCTTGATAAACCTCTATTTTCTGCTTTGCATTATCTAAGATATCCTTACAAAGCTTATAGCATTCGTTTCCTTCTTCGAAGTACTTTATTGTATCCTCTAGGGATATGTCCTTTGCCTTTAGTTTCGTTGCTATATCATTAAGTTTTGCAAGAGCTTCCTCAAAACTTATATCCTGCTTATTATCTGCCATATTTTACGTCCTCCAATATGTCATAAATCCTGCAATTTGCACTTCCATCGGAAAGATTGAGCTTGTAGCTTGCTTCGTTTTGGAGCCTGCTTACACTAGCTATCGGCATGCCGTTTTCGTCTGAAAGTATGCTATATCCTCGCTCAAGTATGGCCTTAGGATTATTTTCGCTCAGCAAAATGGCGAGCTGATTGAGCGTGTTTTCATAGCTTTGAATTTTATTAGTCAAAATGTGAGAAATGCTGTCATGGATATTATTTATCCTTATCTCATCGTACATGAGTCTATTGCTTAGATTAAGGGAAATATCCTCGTGCAATTTATTGATTTTCTCATATAAAAGTTTCATGTCTGGTACTGCAAGTTCAGCAGCAGCCGTAGGTGTCTCCGCCCTTACATCGGCAACAAAATCGGATATAGTAAAGTCAATCTCATGTCCTACTGCAGATATTACAGGTATCTTGCAGTCGAATATGCTTCTTGCTAACTCTTCACTGTTAAAAACCATCAGGTCTTCAGGAGAGCCTCCACCTCTACCGACTATCAAAAGATCTAGGTCGTCACTTCTAGTATCAGAAAGAAATTTAATCATTTGACTTATTTCTGATGGGGCTCTATCGCCTTGCACCGCGACTGGGAATATGCTGACATCCGTAAGTCTTGTTCTTGATTGAATTATTGCAAGTATATCCTTTACAGCAGCACCCGTTTCAGATGTCACTACTCCAATATGCTTTGGAAATGCAGGAAGTGGTTTCTTGTGCTTTGGATCAAAGAGTCCTTCTTTTTCTAGTCTTGCCTTTATCTTTGCAAATTCAGCAGCTAAAGCACCCTCGCCTTCTATCTCTACACTAGTGACATTAAGTGAGTAGTATCCACCTTTTTTGGTAAACACTTACTTGTCCAGTGAGAATTACTTCATCACCATCACTTAGCATTTCGGTGAGTAGCATTGCTCTTTGCTTAGCTAAAAAGCAATTAATTTTACTCTTATGGTCAGAAATGCTGAAATAAACATGTCCTGTTCCGTGATATTTGATTGAGGTTATCTCTCCTTTGACTACTACATTACAAAGAAGAGGATCTGTAGCAATAACCTTGCCTATATACTTGTTCAGCATGGAAACTGAAACAGGTTTTATTGCCATATTTTTTCACCTCCAAGTAAAGAAATTCCTATTGCATTATCTGATGAAAGCATTGGCTCGCAAAATACAAAATTATGCTTTGCATCTGTTTCATCAAGCATTTTTCTTAATGTCTTGCTCGAGGATACCCCTCCTGCAAACAAGAAATCATTAATTCTATATTCGTCATATATGTCTTCTAGCATATCCAAAATAGCTGAACTAATTCTAGAAAAAACACCTAGTATAAGATGATTTAAATCATTTTTATCTAATGTTCTTCCGTCAATATATCTAAAAACCGCAGATTCTATACCAGAAAGATTGATATATCCTGATTTAGATTTTATCTTTGGAAGATTAATTTCCTTTGATAGATTAGACTGGTTTAAGCAGTCATAAGCAATGTTATCGAGCTCTTCTCCACATGGAAAAACCAGGCCTAGCTCTGTTCCTATACGGTCGAGTAACTGCCCGAATGAAATATCCTTTGTTCCACCTATAATGCTAAGTTTTCCATCTTCATATAAAAGAACCTCTGTAGTTCCTCCTGAAAAATGCAAACTCACGTAGTGCTTTGAATCGCTAAGCTCGGTAAATCTTGATGCTGCGCGTACATGTCCATCTTGGTGTGAAAACCTATATAAAGGGCATTTAAGACTGCTAGCAAGTACATTTGCCTGTGATACTCCAGCTAGAAATGCTGGCATGTATGATCCAGATATGTTCCTTGGCTTATCAGAGACTGATACACAGGCTATATCACATGCATCAAAGTTTCTAAACATATCATCAAAAAGAATCGGCAAATTATTGATATGCTGAAAAAGCGCTTCCTGCTGTCTTAGTCCGCGCTTTCCTTTATCCACATTTAGCAGAATTTCTCTTATCATAGACTATATCACCGTCGATATTAGTAAGCGCTATCGAAGTCTTATAATTGCTTGTATCTATGCCAAGTGAATACTTCATTTAGTTCTAATTTTCCTTTGATCTTGAAATGGAACCTAAGATTCCATTGATGTATGAAGATGATTTTTCCTCTCCATACTTCTTTGCGAGCTCTACAGCCTCGTTAATTGAAACTGAATCAGGCATTTCGTCTAAAAAGAGAATCTCACATACAGCAAGTCTTAGAACTGCAAGATCTGTCTTTGGCATTCTACTTACAGTCCAGTTACGACAGTTAGCGGAAATCTTCTCGTCGATTTCTGACTTCTTATTGCAAACAAGTGAGAGTAGATTTCTGCAATACTCCTCTTGTTTCCCCATCTCGAGATTTTCTAAATACTTTCCTTGTTCATCAATATCGAATTCATTATTCACATCGAGTTGATAAAGGATTTGCATGATAATCTCACGCGCATTCTGTCTTGTCATAAGTTCTCTCCTAATATGCGTACACCTTGTACATGTACATTTATCTCTTCTGCATTTATTCCAATAACATCCTTGACATAGCTTCTTTACAGTTCTCTGTATCTGCCATGCTAGCTGTGGAATTTGCACGCCGTATGACACAATGATGTATAGGTCTATGCCTAATGCATCGTTTTTTTTGTACAGCTTAACTCCCCTGCTTGCCTTTGCCTCACGCTTAAGCATGTTTATGCTCAAATTCTGAGGAATGCTATCATCAAAATCAATTACGCCTTCAATTGATCTTACGCAAGAAGCTATGCAAATTGCTATGAAATCATTGGATAAGCGAACTCCATATATGCTTTCGTTACTCACTATAGACTACCTCCATAGACACTGAAATTATATCATTTTTACTTATTCAGTGCAATAAGTGAGGCATCAGCTGGGCTTTTAACATATCAAATTCCTTAAAGAAATCGCTTGCCGACTGCCGGTTTGCACCCATTTGAAATATTGTCATCTGTTCAAGTCTATCAGATGTCACAACTGTGATGTTTTCACTTTTGATGTGCTCAAATACATATCTTTCTATATAGCTATCAGCCGTTTCGTTGCTTGCTGTGAATATGAGTGAAACACCCAAGGTCTCTTCCTTACTTGCAAGTTTATCTTTATTTTTATATGCATCAAAGACAATTATCGGTTCAAATCCCTTCATAGCTGCGTATTCTGCAACAGTTTCCGATAGTTTTTCTCTAGCAGCTCCTAGATCAAGTCTTGCTAGCTCTTTTAGTTCTGTATTTGCATATATTAGGTTGTATGCATCTACCAGGAGCACATGCTTTGCACTTACTTTGTTTCGAAGTGGTTTTGATGGATGTTTATGTTCATCAGGCTCAGGTCTTATGACTTTCTTGTACTTAACATGACTTACATCCCTCTTGCCATAGGTCTGTTCGAATATTTCATCTAGACTTCGCCTTTGATAGTTAGTATTTTTTTCAAAACCAGAGGATGATCGCTTCACATAAGGTTTAATATGCATAAACTCTTCACATTCCTGCCAGCTAATAGATACACCGCTGCCGTTTCTTGTAAAAATTGAAGAAGATGGATTATCAAAGTCTTCATCAGGATTATATCTATAGATACTTATAACTTCGTCGCTATTTCTACATGGAAGATATCCACTAATGCTTATATCAAAGCTTGATCCATCAAAACTAAAGTCTGGTATTTCATCCAAATGAGGTTTTAAACTAGCGACTGGAGCGCTTCCTTTTAGCTCGATTACATCGCCATTTAAGACGTGTGAATCTATTACAGCACCTAATTTAGCAAGTTCAGAGTTTACTTTGCCAAAGTCATCACTTGAGACGGATATTTCAAAGCTATAAACTGGTTCTAAAAGCAAAGAGTTTGCTTTCATGAGCGCTTGTCTTACCGCGCGCCTTGAAGCTTCTAGAAAATCTCCACCTTCTGTATGTCTTGCATGTTCACGTGCATGAAGCAAAACGATTTCGACATCGGTAAGCCTTGCACCTATGAGAACACCTCTGTGATCATAATTCTGAAGTATATTAAGAATCTTGTTTTGCTTTCCAAGCGGAAGCTCTGTCTCACTACACAAAGAGCTTACTTTTATTCCTGAACCATGAGGCAGAGGAATTAATCTAACATGAACCTCAGCATAATGCTTTAATGGCTCAAAATGTCCATAGCCTTCAACATTCTTTGATATAGTCTCTAAATATGTTATGGATTCATCCCCAAATTCAACTGAATATCCTAGTCTTCTTTCGATAAGCTGAGAAAGTGTCTGTAGCTGTAGTTCGCCAGAGACTGAAATTCTTATATCCTCTGAGTTTTCAATTTCTAGTTGTATCTCAGGTAGCTCTTCAAATATCTTATTAAGTTCTTTAGCTGCACTATGAAAATCTGCACCGTTTGGTAATATTAATTTTCTACTAACTGCAGAGGCATCGCTTTTAGGCATGATGGCTATATTATTTCTGTCAATAAGCTGACCTGAAAGCGTTTTTTCCAGTCCTGTAAGTACGCAAATTTCACCTGCAGAGGCTTCTTGCATTGATATAAACTTGTCTCCGTTATAAAATCTTATATCGTTTATTTTCTCGTCGTTAATGCTTTTGCTTTTAGTGAAACACTCCCGCCAGTAATTTTTACATGCGAAAGCCTGCTTCCAGTTTTATCTCTTGTAATCTTATACACAAAACAGCTGAAAGCATCATCGTATTCCCGCTTCACATCAAAATATGAAAGCAAGCTAATAAGCTCTTTTACGCCATCGCCCCTTAGTGCAGAACCATAAACGCATGGAAAAAGAGCAGCTTTATTTACAAGCATCTTTATGTCTTGCTGATCAAAGCATGCTTTTTGTTCAAAGATATCAAGTGCATAATCACTGCTTAAAGCAATTTTTTCGTTAAGTTCTTCATCGATGTTTTGTAACTTAAATGCATCAAAAATAGCTGATGATAAACTGTGAAACTGCGTGCTTATCTTCTCTTTATCAAAAGATGCTAAATCACACTTATTAACGAAGATAATTCTTGGAATAGCATATTTATCGAGCTTGCTCCAAATTTGCCTGGTACGTTTATTTACGCCATCAGACGATATAATTAAAATCGTAGCATCAAGTACGTTTAGGCTCCTTTCGGCTTCCGCAGCAAAGTCGATGTGACCTGGAGTGTCGATAAGCACGACATCCATATCACCTGCACTGAATCTTGCTTCCTTTGAGAAAATAGTTATACCACGTTTTCTTTCCATGATATCGCTATCTAGCAAGGTGTCACCATCATCTACATGGCCTAGGCGTCTTGTAACGCCTGAGTTAAATAGAATATTCTCTGAAAGTGTTGTTTTACCTGCATCTGCCGAAGCAAATATGCCAAGAGTGAGTTTATTGCTCTTCATCTTCCATATCTTCCTCTTGCTCAGGCAAGATACTCATTTTGATGCTTTCTATTCGTCTATCCTTAACAGATAGAATTGTAAATTCAAAGTTCTTAAATTTAATTACGCGGTCAGTCTCATCCTCTGTTGGAATTTCTCCAAGTAAATCGATGAGAAATCCGCCCAAGGTCTCACTATTATCCGATTCAAGCTCTATATTGAGTTCTTCGTTAAGGTCATCTAGGTTTGCCTTACCGTTGATAATATATGTGGAATCATCTACCTTATGTAGTGAGAATTCCTCTTCGTCGTACTCGTCGTCAATTTCACCCATTACTTCTTCGATAATATCTTCCATGGTAACGATTCCGCTAAATCCACCATATTCATCTATCAAAATGGCTATGTGCTGTCTCTCCTTTTGTAATTCAAAGAAAAGAGAGTCAATGTTCTTAGTTTCAGGAACTAGATAAGGCTTTCTTAGTATTGATTTGATATCTACATTTTCAAAGCCGTCTTCTCTTGCCTTAATAAGATAGTCTTTGATATGAAGAATACCTATGATATTGTCAGATTCACCTTCACATACTGGAATTCTTGAATATCTAAGCTCCATGAGCTGATCCATGTACTCTTCTGCTGGATCGTCTAAATCTATGAGAAAAACATCAGTTCTCGGTGTCATAATTTCATATGCTAGCTCATCATCGAATTCGAAGATACTGTTGATCATCTTCTTGCCCTCTTCTTTGATGTCACCGCTTTGCTGTCCAGCTTCAAGCATGGACATTACATCTTCCTCAGAGAATCTATTCATTTCAATCTTTGTATTTTGACGGAAAATCTTAAGTACTATATCGGTAAAAAACTTAGAAATTATAACGATTGGATAAAATACTATCAAAATGAAATTCTGAAAACCTGAAAATTTATATACGATTATATCGCTATGCTGAATTGCGAGCTTTCTTGGAAAGAGCTCGCCTAAAATTAGTAGCACTGCAAAGTATACAGGCAATCCCACGTAGATTCTGCAAGGCATTAACAAAACGATAACAGCACCTGCTATTATACAGGCGTAATTCACAATTCTATTTGTATATCTGCATCTAAAAGGTTTCTGAAGAATCTTCTCTACAAGGATTCCCTTTTTGTCTTTTCCTGCTGAATTTGGGATTAGAACCCTATTAATGCTGACATTGCTAAATGCAGTATTGCAAAGTATTATCAAAGCGTGAAGCAACATTAAAGCTGCTATTATCGATATTCCTAAACTTAAACTAATGGGGTCACTTGACATGTTATCTCCTTTATTTTGTTTCCTTACGCATCATATAATTGACTTTAACCGGTCTATCTACTTTAATCTTAAGCATTTGCTGTGGATGAGGAGCGCTCTTTAGTGCTTCCCCTGTTTCTAGGTCGTACATCTCTGTGATGATTTGTTCAAAAGCTCTGCAATCAGGTCCAAATATCTCCACTGTATCGCCAATTAGCATCTTATTTCTCTGCTCTACTATCGCCATAGATGTTTCTTCATCGTATCCCTTAATCATACCGACAAAGGAATATTCTCTGACATATGAAGATGACTTGTAGTTTTGTGCATCCTCATCAGCTTTTTCATAGTAGAATCCAGTTGTAAACTCCCTATGGCTTGCCTTACTTAGCTCAATTAGACACTGCTCTTTTTCGGCATCATCGTATCGGCCTTCATAGTATGCATCAATAGCTCTTCTATATGCACCAATTACAATAGCTAGGTAAAAAATGCTCTTATTTCTGCCTTCGATCTTAGCTGAAGCAATGTTTGACTTAGCAAGGTCTTCAATATGTTCTATCATACATAGATCCTTGGAATTCATTATGTATGTACCGCGCTCATCCTCTTCTATTGGATAATATTCTCCAGGTCTCTTCTCCTCCTGAAGTGCATATTTCCAGCGACAAGGATGTGCACATCTTCCTCTATTTGAATCTCTATCAGCCATGAAGTTACTTAGTAAGCATCTTCCTGAATATGAAATGCACATTGCACCGTGTACGAAAGCCTCAATTTCTAGATCTTCTGGAATGTTTTTCATCAGTTCTTCAATCTCTGCAAGAGACAGTTCTCTAGCTAAAACAAGGCGTTTAAGCCCCATATTGTACCAAAAATTTGCTGTTGCATAGTTTGTCATGTTAGCCTGAGTTGAAAGATGTATCTCAGCATTTGGAATAATATCCTTGATGAGTGCCATGATTCCTGGATCAGAAATTAAGAATGCATCTATTGGAAGCTCCTTAATTGAATGAAGATATTCTGTCAAAGGCTTGATGTCTTCATTATGAGCAAAGATATTAAGCGTCATGTAGCACTTCTTACCTCTCTCATGAGCAAACTCAAGTCCCTCAATCATGTCTTCCTTGGTGAAGCCACCAGCTCCAGCTCTAAGGCTGAACATCTGACCACCAAAATATACGGCATCTGCACCGTATTCAATAGCTATTTTTAGCTTTTCTAAATCACCCGCAGGTGCTAATAATTCTATTCTTTGCATGTATTCCCCTTATAAACACTTAATGCTAATCCATCACCTATGTCAAGCAAAGTAGTATGAAGATATGGGCAATGAGTTAGAAAACTCAAAAACTCATTCATTCTTCTTCCGTTTGTGCGATGTTTAGCTTTACAATCGTATTTCTCTGAAACAGTGACACCTCTTTGCCAAATATCATCAGAAATTATGATTGCATTATTTGCACAGACTCTAACTGCTGCATCAAAGAAACGTCTGTAATGACTCTTTGCCGCATCTATTAATACAAAATCAAAGTCTGATATTCCCATATCAAAGAGCTTATCGCATTGCTCCTGACCATCGCCGAGCATAAAATGAATTCTACCCGAGTTGTCAAATGAAGCCACATTTTTCTTTGCTATCTCAAGTATTTCTTCATCCTTTTCTATAGAATATATCTCTGCATCTTTACATATTCTAGAAAAATACATTGCAGAATACCCAATAGCAGTGCCTATCTCTAGTATTTTCTTAGGTCTCTTGCTCTCTAAAACAGTTCTAAGAAACATCTCAGTATCTCTTCTGATAACTGGAATATATTCCTCTTCTGACATCAATCTAAGACCCATAAGCTCATCGCATATAGGCTCGTAAAAGCTGTTTATATAGTCTCTAATATCATCTCTAAGATTTGCCATACTTATTTACCCTCAACTGAAGCATAATAATCTTCCTTGTTTTTTTAGGAATTCGTCGTAGTCCTTAGAGAATTTCATAGATCCATCACCCTTATCGCTCACAACAAAGTAAATATAATCTGTCTTTGCTGGATTTAGGGCTGCTTCAAGTGAAGCTTTACCTGGGCAAGCTATAGGTCCAGGTGGAAGCCCTTCATATATATATGTGTTATATGGTGATTCAATTGATATATCGTTTTCATCTAGGAAATGCTTCTGTTTTCCAAGCAGAAACTGCACGCAAGAGCACATCTGAAGCTTCATATTCTTATCTAATCTGTTATAGATTACGCTGGCAACCTTTGCCCTCTCATCGTCTAAAACAGTCTCTCTTTCGATAATAGAAGCTACTGTGACTATCTCTCTATCTGTATATCCCATCTTTTTAGCTTTTTTACGCATGTCAGGTGTGTATATCTCATCAAAGCGTTTAAGCATCTCGTTTATTATAAACTTCTCGTTAGATCCCTTTGGAACAGAATAAGTATCTGGAAACAAGAAGCCTTCTAGTCTGCTTTCACCTTGCACAGAATCATCTAAAAAGCTATAGTCAAATTTTTCGTTAGCAACAGCACTCATAAATTTATCGTAATCAACTACACCATCTTTGGATAATTTTTTGGCGATTTGCTTTGTAGTATATCCTTCTGGAATGGTGAAAGTCGTATTATCTACATTTCCGGTTTTAAGGTCTTTTGCTATATCTTCTGCACTCATTGACGGTGAGAACAAATAGCTTCCGGCCTGAAATCCATTATCCAGTCCATGTACCTTACAATATAGCCTAAACGCAAAGGATGACTTAATTACACCCTTTTTCTCGAGCTCATCTGATATTGTTTTTACAGTAGCTCCTGAACTACCTCTATGTTTATTCTCTTGTCTGACTTAGCATCAAATGGCTTACCAGCTGAATGCACATAGTAAAATGAGCATCCTAAAGCTATAACCAGCAAGATTACTACAGACAAAATGAATTTTTTAAATTTACTTTTCATATTATCCTTTATATGTATGTAAGGGGAACGCAATATGCGTTCCCCCTCTTCTCATAGTTATTATTTTGCTCTACCTAGATACTCACCACTTCTTGTATCTATCTGAATCTTTTCGCCTTCGTTTATGAAAATTGGAACTTGTATTACAGCACCTGTTTCAACTGTAGCTGCCTTTGTTACGTTTGTAGCAGTATCGCCCTTTACGCCAGGCTCTGTCTCTATTACAGTCAGGTTAACGAAGTTTGGAGCCTCTACTAGGAACGGCTTTTCGTTATAGAACTTAATTGTGGCTTCATCGTTCTCTCTGAGGTACTTCATAGCTTCTTCTACCTGGTCCTTACCGATAGGAATCTGCTCATATGACTCAGTGTCCATGAAGTAATATAGATCTCCATCGTTATATAGATACTGCATTGTCTTTGTATCAATACGAGCGTTTTCGAACTTATCACTTGGGTTGAAAGCTTCTTCTCTTGTTGCACCTGTGATGATGTTCTTATATTTTGTTCTTACAAAAGCAGCACCCTTACCTGGCTTTACATGCTGGAAGTCAAGTATTACATATGGTTCACCATTGATCTCAAAAGTTATACCTTTTCTAAAATCTCCTGCTGTAATCATGTTATTCTCTCTTTCTTATACTGATTTCGATACCGTATATTATAGCAAATTTATGCCTGTTTAACAATATTTTTATACATCCATAAAAATTGGAAGTATTAGCGGGCTTCTATGTGTATTTTTTTGTAGATAAACTTTCTCAGATCATCAATTACAGAAGTCTTCATTTCATTCCAATCTACATTTCTATAGCTTAGGCTGTCGTTTATGCTTCTTTCTGCTATTTCCTTAGCTTTATTGATAATATCTTCGTTTTCCTTTACATATATGAACCCTCTAGATACTATCTCTGGTCCAGAAACTAAAATTCCTGCCTTTATATCTACAGATGCAACTACGATAATAAGTCCTGACTCTGAAAGTAGCTTTCTATCTTTTAGAACGATGTTTCCAACATCTCCAACTCCTAGTCCATCAACAAGTATATCATCTGCGCTTACAACGTTTTCAAACTTTATAGCGCGTTCCTTGTTTACGCTGAGCTGATCTCCATTTGATAAAATAAATATGTTCTCAGGCTTTTGACCTAGGTTTTCTGCTAGTTTAGCATGCTCCTTAAGATGTCTAGATTCACCGTGCACAGGCATGAAGAACTTCGGCTTAATAAGTGACTGAATTAGCTTTAACTCCTCCTGGCAAGCGTGTCCAGATACATGGATGTCTGCGATACCGTTATAAATAACATCTACTTCCTTGTCGTATAGTCTGTTTACAACATTTGATACGCTCTTCTCGTTTCCTGGAACAGGCGAAGATGAAAGAATTACCATATCACCCTTCTTGAGCTTTACATTTCTGTGTTCATCATTTGCCATACGTGTCAAGGCTGACATAGGCTCACCTTGGCTTCCTGTAGTGATGATTACCATCTCGCTATCAGGAATATTATTTGCTTTGTTTAGCTCAACATAGCTTCCCTTAGGAAATTTGATATATCCTAGCTCCTGTGCAAGATTCACAACATTATCCATGCTTCTTCCAGAAACTGTAAACTTTCTACCGTATTTGATTGCGAGTTCTATTATCTTTTGCACACGATGTACATTAGAAGAGAATGTTGCAATAATGATACGGCCTTTGGCTCTACTAAATATTTTATCAAGAGCTTCACCTACAAATTTCTCGGATTTTGTAAAGCCTTTTCTAGTAGCATTTGTACTATCTGCAAGCATAATATCTACGCCCTGCATTCCAATTTCTGCAAACTTCTGAAGGTCAATAGGCTCTCCATCAATAGGAGTATAGTCTATCTTAAAGTCACCTGTATGGAACAGTGTAGCTGCTGGTGTTGATATATTAAGGCTTATAGCATCAGCAACTGAATGAGTTGTTCGTATAGTTTGAACTGTAAAATCACCTACTCGGAATTTATCTCCAGCGGTTATTACATTTAGATTTCCTGAAATTCCTCTTTCCTTTAGCTTATTTTCAATAAGTCCAAGAGTGATTCTTGTTGCGTAGATAGGCACGTTAACTTTTCTTAGGAAGTAAGGTATTGCACCTATATGATCTTCGTGACCATGTGTAATTACAAGTCCGACAATCTTATTTGCATTTTTTTCTCAAGATAGCTAAAATCAGGAATAACTACATCGATTCCGTACATATCGTCTTCAGGAAATGACATTCCGCAGTCGATAATCAAAAATTTGATCTCGGTACTCCAAAATAGTAATATTCTTTTCCTATTTCGTTTAATCCACCAAGAGGTATGATTTTTAGAAAATCATTAGTTTTTCTTGTTTTTATGCCAGCTGGTTTGCTAGATTTCTTTGCAGCATTTGTACTAGGTCTATTTGACCTAGTAGATGGCTTAGTAACAGCAGAATTTGAGCTGCTAGTTGTTTTTCTTAGCCGGATGCTGAGTTTTTATTATTTTTGGGTTTTTAGCTGGCGTGCTCTGTTTACCCTGAGATTTCTTTGGTTTAGCGCTTGCAGCTGCTTGCTGATTTTTCTTAGGCTTATGTGAGCCTAGGTTAGCCTTTTTCTTTTGACCGTCTCTTCGCTCACCAGTGCGTTTCTTTGATTTAGTAGAACCTGCCTTGCTATTTCCGTTAGATTTTTGATACGTTTGTATTTTTTTCATATAAAACCTCTACTTAACAACGATGTTGATAAGTCTTCCCGGTACAGCAATTATCTTTACAACATTTTTTTATCTGCAATAAATTCTTTGATTTCAGCAGACTCTGAAACAAGCTTTTCCATCTCAGCTTTGCCGAAATCTCCAGGTATATCCATCTTTGTTTTAAGTTTTCCATTAACCTGAACAACTATTTCAACTGTTGATTTTACAAGTGCTGACTCATCAAAGCTTGGCCATGTCTCGTCGCCTACTGAGCCTTCATGTCCAAGAGCCTCCCAAAGCTCTTCGCATAGGTGCGGTGCAAATGGTGAAAGTATAGTTACTGTTTTTTCAATAGTAAATGCTAATAGTTCTTTGTTAATATTGTTAAGTTCTTTATACTTATAAAGCTCATTAACAAGCTCCATAATAGCACTTATATCTGTATTGAAATTAAAGCGACCATTTGTATCCTCTGTTACCTTGCTGATTGCTGAATTAAGAACAAAGTTAAGCTGCTTATCTTCATCTGTAATTGCTTCAACCTTTGATGTGTCAATGTCTGTACCATATTTTTCGACAAACTCACTTACAAGTCTATATACACGGTTTAGGAACCTATAGCTGCCTTCTACACCCTGATCTGACCATTCAAGTTCCTTCTCAGGAGGTGCAGCAAACAGGATGAATAATCTAGCTGTGTCAGCTCCGTATTTATTGATAATCTCCTCAGGGCTGACAACATTTCCCTTTGATTTACTCATTTTTGATCCGTCCTTGTTAACCATTCCCTGAGTTAGAAGGTTCTTGAACGGTTCTTCGTCTTTTACAAGACCTAGGTCATGTAGTGCCATCTGGAAGAAACGAGCATACATAAGGTGAAGAATTGCATGTTCAACACCACCGATATACTGATCGACATTCATCCAATAATCTGTTTTATCCTTATCAAATGCTGCTTTGTCATTCTTTGCATCACAATATCTTAAGAAATACCATGATGAATCAAGGAAGGTGTCCATTGTATCAAGCTCTCTCTTAGCGACCTTTCCACATTTAGGACACTTGCAGTCAGCAAAAGTCTTTGAAGTTGATAGGGGCGATTCTCCCTTACCTGTAAACTCAACGTCTTTAGGAAGAAGTATTGGAAGGTTTCTTCATTTTCTGGAACCCATCCACAGCAATCGCAGTATACCATTGGTATAGGAGTTCCCCAGTATCGCTGACGTGAAATAAGCCAGTCTCTTAATCTAAAGTTTATAGTCTTGTGACCTTTGTTTTCGCTCTCTAGGTAATCGATAACCGCATCTATTGCTTCTTTATTGTCTAGACCATCAAATTTACCTGAGTTGATCATTTTTCCTTCTGCTGCGAAGGCTTCTTTTAGATTGTTTACATCTACATCTTTATCAGCTGGTTCAACTACAGGAATAATCTCTATTCCAAATTTCTTTGCAAAATCGAAGTCCCTCTGATCGTGAGCTGGCACAACCATGATTGCACCAGTACCATATCCGATGAGAACATAGTCAGATACATAGATTGGAACTTCTTTGCCATTTAGTGGATTAATTGTATATCTACCGGTGAAACACCTGTCTTTTCATTAGTTGTTGAAGTTCTCTCAATATCGTTCTTATGTGAAACTTCTTCAATATAGGCCTTTACAGCTTCTTCCTGTTCCGTTCCCTCAACAAGCTCTAGCAAATATGGGTGCTCGGGTGCAACAACCATTGATGTTACACCAAAAACAGTATCTGCACGAGTTGTGAAAACATCAAGAACTTTATCGGAATCCTTTATTGGAAAGCTAATTAAAGCACCTTCTGAACGTCCAATCCAGTTCTTCTGCATTACTTTAACTTTTTCAGGCCATCCTTCTAGTTTATCTAGGTTATCAAGAAGCTTGTCAGCGTATTCTGTTATCTTTAGATACCACTGTGATAGATTTTTCTTACCTACAACAGTTCCACATCTTTCACAGCATCCGTCAACTACCTGCTCGTTTGCAAGTACTGTTTGGCAACTAGGACACCAGTTAACTGGGTTATCCTTCTTGTATGCTAGCCCTTTTTTGTAGAACTGAATGAAAATCCACTGCATCCACTTATAGTAATCTGGGCTACATGTCTGTACTTCTCTATCCCAGTCATATGATAGTCCTAGTGCTTTTAGGTTATCTTCCATTTCATGGATGTTTTCCCATGTCCACTTATCTGGGGCAACACCATGCTTGATTGCAGCGTTTTCTGCTGGGAGACCAAAAGAGTCAAATCCAATTGGATGAAGAACGTTAAATCCTTGCATTTTCTTGGTTCTAGCGATTACATCACCTATTGAATAGTTTCTTACATGTCCCATATGAAGCTTGCCAGATGGGTATGGAAACATTTCAAGAACATAATATTTTTCCTTATCCTTGTCTTCTACTACCTTAAATGAGTTCTTTTCATCCCAATATTTTTGCCATTTTTTTTTTTCTATCTTTTTGAAATCATATCTTTGTTCCATACTATTCCTCCACATGGGTCATTTCACAGTCGGCCCAAACTTTCTCTATATTATATTTAGATCTCATTTCACGACTGAAAATATTGACGATAACATCGCCAAGGTCTAGTAATATCCAGCCTGTACCATTCTTTCCTTCTATTCCCTTTGTTGGAACACCATCCTGTGCCGCAAGATCTTCAACGTCATCAATCAAAGATTCTATATGTCTATCAGAAGTTCCGCTCGCAACTACAAGAAAATCAGCAAAAGAAGACTTTTCTGCTATGTCTATTACGACAATATCCTCAGCCTTCTTATTGTTCAACAGTTCAGCAAGTTTCATTGCAATATCTTTACTGCTCATATTTTCTACCTTTCTTGAAAATACCTATATGCATCTAAAGTATCTTCATCTATAGTTTTATTTAATTCATTCAGAAAATTAATCGTATTTTTGAGAGACATCTCACATGCCTTATTAAGGTCTGTGAGTGCGAGTTCTCTTATCTTTTCTAGATTCGGATATGGCTTTCTATTAATCTCTATCGCATCAGATATATAAATGATTTTCTCTATCTGAGACATCGCTGGTCTTCCAGTCGTATGAAAGCTTACAGCATTTAAAATATCATCATCGTCAATCTTTAAAATATCCTTCATAACTGCAGCTGCGATTTTTCCATGTGCGAGATTAGGATTGTCTATATATTCATCACCTAGATTATACTTTCTAACAAGATTATTAAGCTCTTCTATACTCTTTCCCCTGTATAAATCGTGGCAAAGAGCAGCAATTTCTACCTTTTCCTTATCTGCTCCATATATTTCACAGAGTTTTAGCGCCATATCCCTCACACCTGCTGTATGAATTTTACGCTTATCTGTTAAGGTTTCATCTACAAACTTAAGTATATAATCCTTGTTCATATATATATTCTTCTACCTCCGAACCAACCAGTCCAGAAATGCTTTCCTTATTATGTACATGTTCTCTAATAGCTGTAGAGCTTATAGGCTTCATTAAATCCTCTAAAAGAGCGATTTTACAACCATAATAATGCATTAATCTATCAGCTTCATCTCTTAGCATTGTTCTATTATCGCCTGGCCTTAAGCCGACTGCAAACGAACAAAGCTTGAGAAGCTCCTTTCCTTTATACCATGATTCAATTTGAGAAGTGAATCGCTTCCCAAGATGAAACAGATTTCAGTATCTGGGTATATCTTCATTAACTTTATCATGGTGTCGTAAGTATACGATAGCCCTTCGCTTTGTAGTTCGATATCCGTAACACCAATGCGCTCACAATTTGATGTTGCAAGCTCAATCATTCTAAGGCGCTTTGATGCATCTTCTACATGTTTGTTTTTCTTAAAGGGCTGTTTATTGGCAGGCATTAGCAAAACCTCATCGAGCATAAGCTCATGTAATGCTGCCTGTGCAAGTCCTATATGCCCTAGATGTACAGGATCGAACGTCCCGCCAAGTATACCTATTTTTTTCATTACTGTTCTTCTATATCTGTAGCTATGCTCAGTTCCTTCAGCTGCTCGGAATCGACTTCAGCAGGTGCTCCGCTTAGTAGACACTGTGCTTTCTGATTCTTAGGGAATGCAACAACATCTCTAATATCAAGATCCTCAGTTAGAAGCATAACTAGTCTATCAAGACCGTATGCAATTCCGCCATGAGGTGGTGCACCGTATTTAAACGCATCCATTAGGAAGCCAAATTTCTGCTGGCAATCTTCTTCGCTTAGACCTAGGATTTTAAACATTTTATTCTGGAGGTCTGCTTCGTGAATTCTGATGCTTCCGCCACCTGCTTCATATCCGTTTATAACGATGTCGTATGCATAAGCATTAACCTTTGATGGATCCTCGTCTAGCATTGGAATTTCATCTGTCTTAGGATGTGTAAATGGATGATGCATTGGCTTTAACGCGCCTGTCTCCTCATCTTTCTCAAACATTGGAAAGTCTGTCACCCAAAGAAGTTCATACTTGCTATCATCAAGCAGACCCAAAATATCTGCTACATGTCTTCTTAGGAAGCCAAGTGTATCAAATACAACCTTGTTTTTGTCTGCAGCTATGAGAATCAAATCATTTGCTTTTGCATCAAAAGCTTTAGCTATTTCTGCAAGTTCTTCCTGTGAGAAAAATTTGTTAACAGATGACTTAATCTCATCTGCTTCAATACGAATCCATACAAGACCTTTAGCTCCGTAATGCTTTGCATTCTCAGTAAGCTTATCAATATCCTTACGGCTGAACTTATCAGAAGCGTTGTCAATGCAAATACCTCTTACGCTTCCGCCACTTGATAAAGCATTGCTAAATACTTGGAACTCTGTACCCTTTACAAGCTCGCTTATATCTTTTAGTTCAAATCCAAAGCGCAGGTCTGGCTTATCAGAGCCAAATCTTTCCATTGCATCTTGATAACTCATTCTTCTGAGTGGAAGTTTAATATCAAAGCCTTTAATATCATGGAACAGTTTCTTGAGATATCCTTCCTGAATAGCCAAAACATCATCCATATCCACAAATGACATCTCCAGGTCTATCTGAGTAAATTCAGGCTGTCTATCTGATCTCAAATCTTCATCTCTGAAGCATCTAGCAATCTGAATATACCTATCAAGTCCACTGACCATAAGAAGCTGTTTAAAGAGCTGTGGTGACTGTGGAAGCGCATAGAACATTCCCGGATTTACTCTACTTGGAACAAGATAGTCTCTTGCACCTTCAGGTGTCGATTTAATTAGATTTGGTGTCTCAACCTCTGTAAATCCTTCACCATAGAAATACTGTCTTGTAACATTTGTAATATCATGACGCATCTTGAGTATTCTCTGCATTTATTCTTTCTGAGCTCAAGATACCTATACTTCATACGAAGATTGTAGTCTACATTATCGTCATCTTTAACATAGATTGGAGGTGTCTCAGATTCTGAATAAAGTACTAGATCCTTTGCCACAACTTCAATTTCTCCAGTTGCAAGATCGGGATTTTTGGAACTTCTTTCTCTAACTACACCTGTAAGACCTATTACAAATTCACTTCTAAGCCTGTCAGCTACATCAAAGATTTCCTGTGGGATTGAATCATCAAAGACGATTTGTACAATACCTGTCTTATCTCTAAGGTCAACAAATATTAGACTTCCTAGGCTTCTTTGTTTAGCACCCAACCGTTTAATGAAACCTCTTCCCCAATATTATTCTTATTTAGTACTCCGCAAAAGTGAGTTCTTTTAATTAGCTTTGACATTCTTCCTCCTTAGTGACTTAGTTCCTGTACTAAATCGTCAAATTTGACCTGTCTCTGGCTGGAATCTGCCATGTTCTTAACAGATGCCATCTCAGTTTCAAGTTCATTATCACCGATGACAACGGTGTATTTTGCATTAATTTTATTAGCATATTTAAACTGCCCTTTGATGTTTCTTTCCATCAAATCCATTTGTGCATTTATGCCGTTTTTCCTTAGCTCGCTAACGAGTTTAAGACCAAATAGCTTCGCTTTATCACCCATTACAGCAACTAAAACGCTATCGTCTGATGGCTTTGGAATTTCAATACCTAGCGCATCTAACAATAAAATGAGTCTTTCAATACCTAGACCAAATCCTACACCTGGTACATCTATATCACCGACCTCTTTGATGAGGTTATCATATCTTCCGCCACCACAAACTGTTCCTTGAGCACCAATATTCTTTGATACAAACTCAAATGCCGTCTTCGTATAATAATCAAGGCCTCTAACTATCTTAGGATCTATGGTATACTCTATTTCTGATGCAGTTAGATAGCTTTTTACCTGCTCAAATGATTCATTGCAATCGTCACATAGATAATCAAGCATCATAGGCGCACCCTTAACAATCTTTTGACAGTTTTCGTTCTTACAGTCGAGAATTCTCATAGGATTTCTCTCATATCTATCCTTACATGTGTCACAGAGATTCTCATAATTTGGCTTAAGGAAGTCCTGAAGTGCTTTGCGATAGGTTTCTCTACATGTAGGACATCCGACACTATTGATTCTAAGTTCGATTTCCTCAATGCCCATATCTGTAAGGAAGTCGTTTGCCAGTGCAATTACTTCAGCATCGGCAAGCATGCTCTTGCTTCCGAAAACTTCGATTCCAAACTGATGAAACTCTCTAAGTCTACCTGATTGTGGCTTTCATATCTGAAACACTGAGTTTCATAGTAATATTTAGTAGGCTGCGATTCTGCATACTGCTTGCTCTCGAGGAAGGCTCTAACTGTTGGTGAAGTGCCCTCTGGTTTAAGAGTTATGCTTCTGTGTCCGTTATCCTCAAAGGTATACATCTCTTTCTGTACGATGTCTGTAGTATCACCCACACCTCTCTGAAAGAGCTCTGTATGCTCAAATATAGGAGTTCTAATCTCCTCAAAGCCATATTTTCTGCATATAGCTGCAAATTTGCTCTCAATAAAATGCCACTTGTAAATTTGATCTGGCATTATATCTTTGGTCCCTCTCGGTGCCTTTGTCAGCATATGTCATCTCCCTTCTGATTGAAGAACATCTTGTCTTTTCTTTCAATCATCTCATCTAATCTATTTATATAGTGTCCTACGTTTGATACATTTGGAATTCTCTCGAGTCTATTCTCCTCGGGATAAAATCTTTTGCTTATGGCACCTGCACCTAATGCCAAAATGCTCTGGTGTTCATCCATAATTCTGATATTATAGAGTCCAGCTTTTTCAGGTTTACAATAACCAATATTTTCACCAGCTCCTGCCATGTGCTTTTGTCTATATAGATAATATGGTTCAAATCCTCTATTACAAAGAGTTTCAAAGCCTTTAGCGGTCATTGAATTAGTTATGCTAGACTGCTTATAATGAAAAGCAGGATCTTCATCCTTAAGTCTTGAAGCACGCTTTACAGCCAAGGAATGAATTGTAATATTATCAGCTCCTAAGCCAATAATTTTCTCTAGTGAAGCATCAAAATCAGATAGTTTTTCACCTGGTAGTCCAGCTATCAAATCAGCATTTATGCTGTTAAAATCAAGACTATGAGCAAGTTCAAAAGCTTTCTCAATCTCTAATGGCGTGTGTGAGCGTCCTATAGTAACAAGTGTCTCTGGCTTCATAGACTGAGGATTAATGCTTATTCTCTCACATCCATGAGCTTTGATTATCTTTAATTTTTCAAGATTAATGGTATCAGGCCTTCCAGCTTCTATCGTATATTCTTTGATACTATGTATATCAAAAATATTTATTTATAGCATCGAGAAGTCTATTTAACTGATTTTTCATTTAATGTGGTCGGTGTTCCTCCACCAATATATAGCGATTCTATATGAAACTCTGAGTTATCAAGTCTTAACCCAATTGCCTTTATTTCTTCTATCAAAGTATCAACATAGGCCTCGAGTTTTTCGTTTTCGGCTTGACTTGAAATGAATGAGCAGTATAGACATCTAGTCGGACAAAATGGAATCCCAATATACATTCCAACTGAGTTTTCTTTTGCCTTACCAAATGAAGCTATTTGGTAGTCATACATTTTGACAATCACATCTATCTTGCTATCGTCAATCAGATACTCATTTTTTAGTACTCGCCTAGCTTCATCAAGTCCATGGGCATCAATAAGTTCACCGCAAAGCTTTACAGGTCTTATTCCTGTAAGTATTCCCCATTCAGGCCTAAGTCCAGTAGAAGTAGATAGCTTATGAAATATTTCTCTTTTAATAGCGTCCTTTGATTCTCCCATCAAAGCACTCTTAAGATCAATTATCTCCTTGTCATTATCAAGTCCGTCTTCAAAAAGCTTATATTGAGTAGGCATTATGAATTGATCTATAAGCTCATATAAAAGCTCTGGTTTTGGATAGTTATATGCCTTAAACGCGTACAAATGGATTGTACCTCTTTCGGCTATTATAGATGTTTCCCCCATATGTCCAGGGCAAACTATAGTATCATCTGGGAGTACAAATAGCTTTGTTTTGATGGAATTAATAAGTTCATCAAAATCTCCGCCATAGAAATCTGTTCTGCCAATCGACATCTGAAATAGTGTATCTCCGCTGAATAGGATATTTCCACATAGTATGCACATACCGCCCTTTGTATGGCCTGGAGTGTAGATGAATTTCATAGTCATATCACCACACTGAAGTTCCTGACCATCCTCTACCCAGATATCAGCAGTAACGGTTATAGGTCTACCATAAATTTCAATAGATGAGTTCTGATATGGGCTCTCAAGCATTTCTTTCTCGTTTCTATGAGCTACAACTTTTGCCTGTGGATAAAGGTCCTTAAGCTGCTCAACACCTCCGATATGGTCACCATGTCCATGTGTTAATACTATGTACTCTAGGTTGAGTTCGTTTTCTACGATAAAACTGTTTAATTCAGGCTTATATCCACCTGGATCGACTATATAAGCGTTCTTTGTATCATCGTAGACAATGTATGCATTAACTTCATACGGTCCTGTAAAATAATGTTTAATTTTCAAAATTATATATATCCTTATTTATCTGAAACTATAATTTATATGTATTTATGACTTAGCTCTGTAAACATGCAGGACGCCTTCTATATTTCTTAGTGTTCGAAGCACCTTCTGCATCTGCTGAGTACTTGAGAGTGAAAGAGTAAGCACAATGTTTACTTCTTCGTTTTTGCCACTTTTTGCATTTACACCTGAGATATGAACATCCATGTCCTCGCAGGCCCTAGAAATATCAGAAAACATATGTCTTCTATCGATAGTCACCATGCAAATATCAGCATCATATGACTTTCCTACCTTTAGGTCTTCCCATTCAACATCAATTAATCTAGCATGTTCATTCTCTGGCAGCGATGTCATATTAGAACAATCCTTACGGTGAACAGATATTCCTCTTCCCTTGGTTATGAATCCAATAATTTCATCGCCAGGCACCGGATTACAACACCTTGAAATTCTTATCATTAGGTTATCTGAACCTTTAACCACGATGCCAGGGTTATCTCTTCTAGTTTGATTGTTCTTAGCTTTTTTGTTCTCATCAGCTATTATAGCTTTGAACTTTTCTTCTTCCTTCTGAGCTGCAAGTCTCTGCTCTTCATCATAGTACTTAAACAAAAGACTAGCAAATTTGCTCAAAACCTGATTGTTAGATATTTGTATATACATTTCATCTAAATTAGATGCTATGGTTGATTCTTTGAGCGCTCTATTTAGGAATGCAGACTTGCATACCTCATGAGGATCATAGCCCTTCTTTCTAACGTATCTATCGAGGGCTTCCTTGCCTTTTGCTATGTCATCAGGCTTGTTTGCTTTACGAAGGAACTGTCTAATCTTTGTCCTTGCAGTTGAGCTCTTTGCAATCTTAAGCCAGTCAACACTAGGTCCACTTGAATTTGACGATGTTACAATCTCTACTATATCACCATTATTTAGCTGATGATCTATTGTAACCATCTTGCCATTAACCTTTGCACCCACACATTTACAACCTACATCTGTATGAATCTTAAAGGCAAAATCAAGCGGCGTAGAGCCTGCAGGAAGGTCAATAACCTCACCTTTGGGAGTAAATACGAATACCTGGCTAGAAACAAGTCCATTTTGAGAGTCTCCATGAACTCCTTAGGATCATTTAGCTCTTGTTGCCATTCTAGTGTTTGCCTTAGCCAAGCAAGCTTCAGATCTTCATTGTTTTGCTTAGCATCGTGCTTGCCTTCCTTGTATTTCCAGTGCGCTGCGATACCGTATTCAGCAACCTTATGCATCTCAAATGTTCTAATTTGGATTTCAAATGGTTCGCCATTATCACCTATAACAGTCGTATGTAGCGACTGATACATATTAGGCTTAGGCATTGCAATATAGTCCTTAAAACGCCTTGGAATAGGTTTCCACATCGTATGCACAAGACCTAGAACTGCATAGCAATCCTTAACGGAGTCAACAATAACTCTAACTGCTGTAAGATCGAAAATCTCATCAAGCTGCTTGTTCTGTAAAACCATCTTCTTATAGATGCTATATAGATGCTTAGAGCGACCTGCAATATCAAAATGTAAATCTAGTTGTTCTAGAGTTGCGCTTATTTTTTCTATAACAGAGTTAATTACCTTCTCACGCTGCTCTCTTTTCTCGCTTACTTCACTCTTAAGTGTCTCATATTCCTGAGGATGAAGGTATTTAAGCGCTGTATCTTCAAGTTCAAATTTGACCGTAAAAATACCAAGCCTACTAGCTAAAGGTGCATAGATATCTAAAGTTTCTCTTGCCTTTTCCTTCTGCTTGCTCTCGCTCCAATATTCAGCTGTACGCATATTGTGGAGCCTATCAGCTAGCTTTATGATTAAAACACGAATGTCCTTTGACATAGCAAAGAACATCTTTCTTAGGTTTTCAGCCTGAGCCTCTTCTTTGGTGTCAAACTTAATAGAACCAAGCTTTGTCACTCCGTCAACTAGTACAGCAACCTCTTCTCCAAAGTCTTTCACTAGCATTTCACGAGTATATTCAGTATCCTCTACTACATCGTGAAGCAGTCCACCAACTATAGTTGCCTCATCCATCCCAAGCTGCGCCAATATCTTAGACACAGCAATAGGATGGATGAAGTATGGTTCTCCACTTTTGCGCAGTTGACCCTCATGAAGTTTATAGGCCATATCAAAAGCAGCGCCTATTATTTCTAGGTCGTAATTCTCATTATATTTTTTTAGATCTTCTAAAAACTGCGCTTTAGTTTCCATTAGCTATTTACTAATCAAAGTTAATTACTTTGATGCCTTTCTTTTCTCTTTTTGCTCTTTGCTGAGCTGATATTTTGATTTATTGTCGTTCTTGCTCAAATCGTATAGAACTGGGCTGCACAAGAATATCGATGAATATGTACCCACAAGTACACCGACCATTAGCGGAATTACGAACTCTCTGATTGATGATGATACCATGATTGTAAGCGGTACCATACAAATTAGTGTTGTAAGAGATGTCATAACTGAACGGTTTAGTGTCTGGTTGATACTCTTATCGATAGTTTCACCAAGTGGCTCTCTCTTATATAGAGCTCTATTTTCTCTGATTCTATCAAAGATAACGATGGTATCGTTGATAGAGTATCCGACAACCGTTAGAATTCCGGCGATAAATGGGTTGTTAATTGTAATGTTAAATAGTCCATATATAGCCAATATTACCAGTACGTCATGCAATAGTCCTGCTACTGATGATATACCATATTTCCATGATTTGAATCGGAAAATGATATAGATTAGCATTCCTATTGAAGCTATGATAACAGACTTAATTGCGTTGCTCTTAAGCTCCTTACCTACTGTTGGTCCAAACTGCTCAGAAGCTAAAACATCTTTATCAGTGATATTATACTTTTTGCTAATTGTCTTAATTACTTCTTCACGCTTTTCGTTATCGAGAGCCTTGATAGTCTTGATGATAACCTGATCCTGGTTCTTGCCAGCTAGGACAATCGATGGATTTAACTTGTACTCCTTGATTGTATCAGCAAGCTCTGCAGTATCCACGGTCTTACCCATATCTATCTGTAGCATTGTTCCACCTGTAAAGTCGATACCGTAGTTATATCCTCTGATAAGACCTACAGATAAACCTACAATAATAACGCAAATGCTGATTCCGTAGAATATCTTACGTTTTTGATAAATCCAAAGCTTTTCTTGATAAGATTCTTTGGTGTACCATCTTCGTTAACTCCAAAGTACTTATTCTTAGAGAACTTTCTGCTGTTTGCAATCAGTCCAATTAGTATCTGTGATATAACTACAGCTGTGAAGATACTTACAATGATACCTAGCATCAAAGTGATAGCAAATCCCTTAACTGTTGTTGATCCAATTTGATATAGAACTACAGAGGCAATTAGTGTTGTTATTTGGGCATCTAGTACAGTTACAACTGCATGTCTAAAGCCTTCAGAAACAGCAACTCTTATAGTCTTACCGTTTGAAATCTCCTCCTTAATACGTGAGAAGATAATTACATTGGCGTCTACGGCCATACCTATAGACAAGATAATAGCTGCTATACCTGGTAAAGTTAAAACTATTCCCATAGCCGAAATAGCCCAAAGTTCTAAGAGTACATATAGCAGTAAAGCGATATCTGCCATAAGACCTAAAATGTTGTACATAAGTATCATCAGTATGAATACACATAGAAGTCCGATTGCACCAGCGATGATACTCATCTTAAGCGCGTTCTCACCTATTGTAGCTGTCTGTACTGACGAAGTAACTTCCTTAAGCTCTACAGGTAGTGCACCACCTCTGATGAGAGCAGCAAGATTAGATGCTTCTTCTCTATCAAAGCCGCCACCTCTTGTTATCTCGCATGAGCTTGAATTGATAGTGCTATTAACTGTTGGAGCTGAGATAACCTCTTTATCAAGAACAATCATGATTGCATTGTTCTGAACATCCTTATTAGATGACTTAACGCTTCCTGATGCTGCCTTAGATGTGGCTGCTGTAAATTTCTTTGTTCCTTCTGATGTGAACTCAAGCTTAATTTTATATCCGCCGTGTTCGCTATCTGTATCGATGCTTGCATTCTTAACATCTTTACCATCTAGGACCTTAGTTCCATCTGAAAGTAGGAAGCTTAGTTTAGCTGTCTGTCCTACCTTCTCAATAGCTTCGTCAGCATCTTCGACACCTGGAAGCTCAACTCGAATTCTCTTCTTACCTTCAAGTGAAACAGTAGCCTCGGATGTTCCCATCTCGTTAACACGCTTGTTCAAAACTTGCCTTGTCTGATCCATGGTCTTAGCGAGTTCTTCTCCATCCTGTTTAGTCTCGGCTTCCATAACGACATATACACCACCGTTAATGTCCAAACCGAACTTCATTAAATCTTTGATAGAGTGAATCTTACCTATACCAAAGATAGTTACATACCATCCAACAATAACTGTTAGAATGATCAAAAGTGATAAAATCTTTCTTAATCTAGAGCTCATTTTTTCCTCCGTAGATATAACTCAAAATAAATGTATACAAATATGGCATTCTACTTACTATCTTACTACTTTTTGACAATTTCTTCAATAAAAAAATACAGATAAACACTGATTTATAGCCGATTTTTAAATAAAAAAAGAACTCTGCACTTAGCAAAGTTCTTTAGTGAATTTTTGTTAATTACTATTCTTCGTCATTGACTACTTCGTCACCCTCATTTACTGAAACAGGTGCTTCATCAGCCTCATCTACACTCTTCTTAACAAGGCGCTTTGGCTTTCTTGGTGCTTCTTCTGTATCAGCATCCTTAACTTTAGCATCACTCTTCTTGCTTTCGATTGTTGAAACTGACCAACGCTTCATCTCAAACTTAACCTTGTCTGCTCCAACCTGGATTACAATTGTATCTTCCTTGGTCTTTACAACCTTACCACAGATACCACCTATTGTAACGATCTCATCACCTACACTGATGCTATCTCTCATGCTCTTGATTTCTTTCTCTTTCTTCTTCTGTGGCTTGATTAGTAGGAAATACATCAAACCGATGAATACTACGAGCATAATCATCTGAAAAGGAAAATTCTTCATTTGGGCCTCCTAATTAACTCAAAAAATATGGTGCCGGCGATGGGGGTCGAACCCATACGGTGTTGCCACCACGGGATTTTGAATCCCGCACGTCTGCCAATTCCATCACGCCGGCATACACAACGCTTTAATTTTATCATAGACGATATTTATCGTCAAGGAACTATATAAAAAACAGCTTACATCAAGTGTAAGCTGAAATGGTGCGGCCGACTGGACTTGAACCAGCACGGTTGCCCACACGCCCCTCAAACGTGCGCGTCTGCCATTCCGCCACGGCCGCAAGTATTGGTAGCCTTTCGACTACACTTCAATATATTATCATAAATTCGGCAAAATGCAAGTATTTTTTATTCTGTCTTACGCTTTGACCACTCCCAAGTTTCTGCTCCTTCATACGGACTGAAGAAGCTTACTTTATCTGCATTTTTTAGAGTTTCAACTGTAAGAAACCAGTAAGCTCTATAGCATATAGGAATGTAACTTGCGTCTTTGTTTATCGTCTTTTTAAGTGCAGCAAACTGCTTGGCCTGATCCTCTCTGCTTAGAGATTGCTCAAGCGAATAAATTTGAGCTAGAAGCTTTGAATCAGAAAATCCAATCTTGTTATATGTAGTATATAAATCTGTGAGATTAAACTGTTTGTCTAACTTTATTCCACCAAAATAGATATCGTATTCTTTCGAATCAAGCATTTTGGCATAATCCTCTGCATCAGCACTAATTAAATCTGCATTGATACCTATTTCTTTTTAAATTTTTCGATAATAGTCTCAGCCGCTTCGAGCCTCTGTTTATTAGTATTTAAAACAAGAATTCTTAGGGTAACAGGATTTTTGTTTTCATCTTCTATGATTCCATCCTCATCCCTATCCTTTAATTTTTAGTTCTTTTAGTAACTGAGTTGCTTTTTTTCGGTTCGTAGTTAAATGTGCCATCTTTTTTTGCACCTAAAAAAATTAGGATAGTAAATAGAATCAGATGTTACTCCTGCATCTGCGTAGTTATATTTTATTATTTTATTTGAATCGATTGCTTTTGCTATAGCAATTCTAAACTTACTATTGCTACAATATTTGTTTTCGTGATTAAATCCTAGGTATTCTAGTTCGCCACTTGCAATCTTCTTGTATTTAAGTTTCTTATCTTGAGCTATCGCATCTGCATCAACAGTTTTATTTAGATAGGCTGTGACAACATCCATTGTCATAAGTCCTGGAATTACTGATTTATCCTTAACAATATTAAATACGATAGGAAGCTTTGCAACACCACCATAATAATATTTATTAGCAGCAAGCGTTAGAGTTTTGCCACTCTCATGTCCAGCATATGCATATGGACCGCTGCCAATTGCAAAGTTCTCACCCTTCTTGTATTCTCCTGCTGATGTTATTGGAAATGTTAAATTATCTAAAGATGCGTCGCTAGCACTGTCAAAAACCACAGTAAGGCTTCTGCTATCATTTATACGAATACGATTTATTTTGCTCGCATATATAAAGTAAGGTGATCCGCTTTCTGCTGCAATAATTCTTTCAACTGAAGACTTTACATCAGATGAATCAAGCTCTGACCCATCTGAAAACTTAACATTGTCTTTAAGCGTTATATTTACTTCTCCACTAGATGTATCAACGCTATATTCCGAAACAACATCAGGACTTATGTTTAAATTTTTATCTAGTTTAAAAAGACTGCTATAGACAAGCTGGTTAATATAAAAAACATCTTCATCTGCTGACTCATATACATTAAACTTCCTTGGTTCAAACATGGCTAGATTAATCACATCTGCCTTTACAAGAGTTGTTTTTGATTCTTCATCTTTATTTTTATCTCTTGAATTTACAGTTACAACAATGCCAGAAATAACCATAGCAAGAATAGCTACGGCAATTATAACCGAAACTAAAAAGTTTTCTTGAATAAGATATATGATTCTGTTCCTTCTTATTTTCTTGTTCTTTTTAGTATTCAACATACTTATTGATTAACCTTTCAACTATCGTATTTAATTCTTCTATTGATCCGCTATTGTCGATAATATCGTCAGCTAGTAATTCTTTTTCTGACTCTGACATTTGATTATTTATTCTTTCGAGTATTCTATTTCGGCTTATTCCATCACGTTTTTCGACTCTATCAATTCTAGTTTCGGTGTCTGCAGTTACTAAAACACAAACATCGCACAAGCGATTCAGTCCCGTTTCTATGAGAAGCGGTGCATCTATAAAAACAATGTTAGTTCCTGCGCTTCTATGCTTTGACAGATCATCCTCGACTATCTCAAATATCCTCGTAATAACAATGTCTTCAAGTATTTTTTTCTTTGATTTATCCGAGAAGATTATGTTTGCAAGGTCCTGCCTAATTAGCATGCCATTAGCATCAAAAATATCATCTCCAAAGCATTTTCTTATCTCTTTTAAAACAGTTTCATCCTTTTGAGTTAGCTCACGAGATATCTCGTCACAATCTATTAGTGGATATTTATGTTTTTTTATGATATCAGAAACTGTTGATTTACCGCTTCCAATACCTCCTGTAATACCGATAACCTTCATCATACTACCTACTTGAGTTCGTACCAATTTCTTCCTGTGTTTAGCTGGCTTATTAGTTTAACTTTTAGATCCATAGCATTTTGCATGCAGTTAACCAAAAGCTCACTAACCTGCTTTTCTTCACCGATTTCGGTATCTATTATTAGTTCATCATGAATCTGAAGTATAAGCTTAGACTTAAGATTAAAATCTTTAAGAGCCTTATATACAGAAATCATAGCAAGCTTAATAATATCAGCTGCACTTCCCTGAATTGGACTATTCATAGCAAGTCTTTCACCGAGTTTCTGGTCATGAAATTAGATGAATTAATCTCTTTGATATACCTTCTTCTTCCTATGATTGTCTCTGTGTATCCATTTGCTTTACAAAATTCAACCTGATTATCCATGTATTCTTTAACTGCTTGATGTTTATCAAAGTAATCAGCTATGTAGCTTTCAGCTTCTTTGATGCTGATATGAAGCTCATCAGATAAACCAAATCCACTCATACCATAAATCACACCAAAATTAACAGCCTTAGCTCTACTTCTATCAAGATCACTTACCTTATCATACTCTATTCCAAACACCCTAGAAGCAGTAGCTCTGTGGATGTCATCATTGTTATTAAATGCTTCAAGCAAAGCTGCATCACCAGATAGATGTGCTAATACTCTTAGCTCAATCTGTGAATAGTCAGCTCCTACAAGCAGATTTCCATCTGTAGGCATAAATGCTTTTCTAAGTAATCTTCCATATTCATTTCGGATTGGAATGTTCTGTAGGTTAGGTTCAGTACATGATATTCTTCCTGTTGCAGCAACTGTTTGCTGAAAATGTGGTCTGATTCTACCATCTGAAGCAATCAAAGTGCTTAGCCCATCAACATATGTGCTCTTTAGCTTAGTTAAGGTTCTGTATTTTAGAACATCAGAAACTATAGGGTGCTTGTCCTTGAGCTTTTCTAATACATCTGCACTTGTACTATAGCCCCTCTTTGTCTTCTTACCTGAAGGCAATTCTAGCTTAGTAAATAAAACCTCTCCAAGTTGAACAGGTGAATTTATATTAAATTCCATTCCAGCAGCTTCATAGATTGCATTTGTCAAAGAATCTATTTCCTTAGATAGATCTTCTCCATAGCTTAAAAGTACAGATTTATCAACCTTAAAACCCTCTTTTTCCATGCCGGCAAGAACCTCGATAAGAGGTAATTCAACATCATATAGTACCCTGCCAAGATTCTGTTCATCAATCTTTGCTTTCTGAATTCTATAAAGCTCGAATATATATTTGCAAATTGAAAGACCAAATTCCCTTTCCTCAGCTTTGTTATCTCCTAAAAGATCAACCTGTGCTGTTCTCTTTGCAAATTCTTCTTCACTTTCTATCTGTATATGGAAATTTTCTAGTACCTGTGTTTTTATATCATAACTTGATCTTGATGGATCTATTACATACTCAGCTACTGCAGTATCAAATGAAATGTCAAAATCAGACATTCCATAATACATCAAAGCGTATACATCCTTAATTAAGTCGTGACCGATAATCTTACAATGCTTTTCTTTGATTTTGTTACAGAATGCTTCTATAGACTCTTCACTTCCGCTTATAAAATAGTAATCCTTACCAGAAATCATTGATATACCAGAGATATAAGGCTTTTCTAGGTGTGAGAAATCCGAGAACACCTTAACGATGATTTCACTAGCTTCTTCGATATTATCAAGAATGCTAAAATCCGAGTCATCAGAAATTTCGTAGCTATTCTCTGGCTCAAAGAAATTAACTTCTTCTTTAACATCATTTTCTATATTGAGCTTCTTTAGGAATGAATTGAACTCTAGCTTAACGTAAAGATCTATAAGTCTTTTGTCATCAGCTTTTCCTAACTTCATTGAAGAAAAATCAAAGTCTAGAGGAACGTTTCTGTTTATCTCAGCAAGCTTTCTACTCATGAGAGCCATATTAACATTTTCAGAAACCTTCTCCCTTAGTTTTGCATTTTCAATTTCATCGACATTTTTGGACCATATTAGCTATGCTTCCAAATTGTTTTAAGCAGCTTAATTCCAGTCTTTTCTCCAACTCCTGGAATACCAGGAATATTGTCTGATTTATCTCCCATAAGACCTTTTAGATCAATAAATTCCTCAGGAGTAAGCTCATATCTTTCGAGCATCTTTGCCCTGTCATATATCTCAAATTCGGTAATTCCCTTTTTGGTAATAATTACCTTTGTTACATCTGAAGCTAGTTGAAGAGCATCCTTATCCCCGGTAATAATCAAAGGTTCAAGACCTTTTTCTTCACCGAGTCTAGATATTGTTCCTATGATATCATCGGCTTCGAATCCATCAATTTCATAATTGGCAATATTCATTGCCTCTAAGATTTCTTTCATCAAAGGCATCTGCATAGCTAGCTCTGGCGGCATCTTTCGTCTTCCGGCCTTGTAATCTTTATATTCAAGGTGTCTAAATGTTGGTGATTTCTTGTCCCAACAAACTGCAATATATTCTGGCGTATAGTCATCAAGTATCTTATTCAGCATATTTAAGAAGCCATATATACCTTGCGTATATATTCCCTCCGATGTAATCATCGGACGCTGCATAGCAAAATAGGCCCTGTTAATAAGGCTATTTCCATCTATTATAATGATTCTATCTGCCATAATATCCCTTTCCTAGCTTAAAGCTCTTCACCTATAATATCGTAATCAAAGGCATCGTTAATTTTGACTTTGACTATATCTCCAGGCTGTAGTTCATTCTTTGATGTAAAAATAACAGAGTTATCTATCTCAGGTGCATCAAATCTTGTTCTTCCAATGAAGCTTCCATCCTCATCCATGCTATCAACAATAACCTCAAAGACCTTGCCTATTTTCTCTTGATTTAATTCAGAAGAAATGAGCATCTGTCTTCTCATTACACCATCAAATCTAATCTGTTTGATATCTTCATCAATCTGATTATCCATCTCCGCAGCTACAGTATTTTCTTCCTGTGAATATGTAAAGACTCCTAGTCTTGAGAATCTTTCACTTTCAACTAGTTCTAAAAGCTGATTATAGTCGTCTTCTGTTTCGCCAGGGAAACCAACAATCAATGTTGTTCTAACATGAATATCAGGCATAGCTGCCTTAAGTTTAGCTAAAGTTTCTTTGATAGACTTTCTTGTTGTTTGCCTTCTCATGGATTTTAGAATATTATCTGATGCATGCTGAAGCGGTATATCAATATATTTACATATTTTATCTTCCTCAGCCATAACCTGAATAAGCTCATCAGTTATTCTTTCATCGTAGCAATACATAAGTCTTATCCACTCAATGCCATCTATCTTACATAGCTTTCTCAAAAGCTCTGGTAAAACAAATTTGCCATACAGGTCCTTGCCATAGTATGTAACATCTTGAGCTATCAAAATCAGCTCTTTGCAACCAGCATTTGCTAGCTCCTTGGCTTCTGCAATAATGTCTTCCATCTTCTTACTGCGGAATTTCCTCTAATCATAGGAATTATGCAGTATGTACATGTGTTATCGCAGCCCTCAGCAATTTTTAGTGTTGCAGTATAAGGATTATCTGATAGCTTTCTTACTGTTTTTTCTAGATAGTCAAGGTCGCAGCTATTAGCTGCAACATGGTTATTATCGATATCTGATAGTATCTCTGGAAGATTGTTATATTGGTTGACACCTATGATACAATCAGCCTCTGGTATTTCCTTACTGAGCTCCTCAGAATATCTCTGCGAAAGACAGCCAGATACCACAAGTTTTCCGCCATCCTTACGTCTTTCGCTCATTTCGAAAATATGCTCTATAGATTCTTTTTTTGCATCATTAATAAACCCACAGGTATTGACCATTATAATGTCAGCCTCATCTGGTGAATCTATAATTTCATATCCATTTTCCTCTAGAATGCCCGCAGCAAACTCACTGTCGTTAAAGTTCTTTGGACATCCTAGCGTATCTATAAATACTTTTTTATTGCTCATCTAAATTCTCTTTCATCTCGTTTAGTTCTTCTTCTGTTAAAAGAACCTGTCTTGGTCTTGCACCGTCTTGGGCACTGACGATACCCCTTGCCTCCATCTCATCGACAATTCTTGCTGCTCGATTATATCCGATTCTGAAACGTCTTTGAAGCATGGAAACCGAAGCTTGACCTGCAGAAACTACGCATTCGATAGCTTCCTCGAGTAGCTCATCAACATCGTCTGCCTTTGAAGTTGAAACATTACCCTTCTCAATGCTTTCTATTACTTCGCCTGCGTACTCAACATCCTCAGCCTGTGACTTAACAAACTCAATGATGCTATGTACTTCTTCATCTGAAACAAAGCAACCCTGCACTCTAACTGGTTTTCCCAATCCAAGCGGATTAAAGAGCATATCTCCCTTACCCACTAGTTTTTCGGCACCTGACATATCAAGTATAGTTCTTGAGTCGAACTGCGAAGAAACCGCAAAAGCAATTCTTGAAGGAATATTTGCCTTGATTACGCCTGTGATGATATCTACAGAAGGTCTCTGAGTAGCAACAATCAAGTGCATTCCCGCTGCTCTAGCCATCTGAGCGAGACGGCAAATGGAATCCTCAACCTGAGATGGTGCTGCCATCATAAGATCGGCAAGCTCATCTATAATAATTACAACCTGAGGCATGGTTTCAGCATTTTCATCCTCTGCCTTTAGGTAATTGTTATATCCTTCTAAATCCCTAACACCAGTTTCTGCGAACTTCTTATATCTATCTGTCATTTCAGCAACAGCCCAGTTAAGAGCAGCTGCTGCCTTTGTTGGCTCAGTAACTACAGGTATCAAAAGATGTGGGATACCATTGTAATTTCCAAGTTCAACAACCTTAGGGTCAACAAGAACAAGTTTAACCTCATCTGGATTAGCCTTATATAAAATGCTTGTAATTATACTATTTATGCATACGCTCTTTCCGGAACCAGTTGATCCAGCAATTAAAAGATGAGGCATGCTCTTTAGGTCAGCCACAATGCTTTTGCCAGAGATATCCCTACCAACTGCAAAAGAAATCTTCGATTTAGCCTGCTTGAATTCATCGCTATCAATGATTTCGCGAAGCGTAACCATGTTGATCTTTTCGTTTTCTACCTCAATACCTACTGCGGCCTTACCTGGAATTGGAGCTTCAATTCTAATGCTCTTTGCTCTTAAGTTAAGTGCAATATCATCTGCAAGAGCCTTAATGCTGTTTACTTTAACACCAGTATTAGGCTGAATTTCGTATCGTGTTACAGCAGGTCCTTGAGTTACCTCAACAACCTTAGCATCAACCTTAAAGTTTTGAAGCGTATTTTCAAGAAGAGCTGCTTTAGACTTTAGTTCAGCATTAACCTGGGCAGGATTTGTTGTATTTCTGACTGATTTAAGCAATGAAATACTAGGTTTCTTATACTGAATTGGCTTTTGGAGTATTGGCAAAATCTGTAAGTTCAAGCTTTGCTTCTCTTGCCTCTTTGTTACTCATTTTGACAGGCTCTTCTTCAGCTTTTTCCATGGTATTTGCAGATGTATCTTGAGTATCAAAATCAGAATCTATGTCTGCGCTAAGATGATAATCCTCCTTAGGAACGTCATCTAGCGCTGGGAGCTGTCTTTATTGTACTAACTTTGATAGAAGGTTCATCCTTTTTGTTATCAAAAATATTTTTCAAAGTTATTTGCTTCAGCTTGATTATCAAGCTCTGTTTCGTGCTGAAGTCCAGTTGCACCCTGTGCATAGCTAAGTCCTCCGTCAAGACCAAATCCATCCTCAGCTTTACGTTCCTCCTCTAATCCAAAAGTCTTAACCATAGGGGTAGGTTCTGGAGTTTTCTCCTCTCTCTGCTCAAACATTGAATCATCCTTCATCATAGATACGAAGTGTTGTTCGTTTGGATTTTGAGCGGAACTAACTGGATTTCTATCTATCTTCATTTTGTCGGTCTCAAATAGAAGCTCAGGACTTGCATAGAGCTCTTCCTTATACTTTGCCTTTTCGTATCTCAAGCGTTCTTTCTGGAGTTTTTCTTGTTCCTTTAGGAACTTAGCTCTTTCCTTTTCTCTAGTCTCAAGCTCCATTTGATGTAAAGCCATTTCCTCAGCACGCTTTGCCTTTATTTCGGCTTGCTTATCAAGCTTCTTCTGTTTGTATGAAGAATATCCTCTTGAAAGTGGTGTGTTAACGACAAGCATTCCGCAAATTAAGATAACTGCGATAGCAATGCTGTATAGACCAACTCTTCCAATATACTTGATAAGGAACATATCTATGCTCATTCCAATAACGCCGCCGCCACTTAGACTTACGCCGTTCTTATAGAATTCAGATACATCAAATACCATACCATTTTGTGGTATGAATCTTCCCGAGTTCAAAAGGCATAGCATAACTAAAATGACAAAGCACATAGAAATGCTTAGCTTAGTCACCTTAACAGCTTTGTTTGCCATAAGTACAATTCCAAAAACTATTAGGTAGATTGGTAATATTACACCAACATGGCCGAATATACCCTTGAGAAAAATCTCCAAGTATATTTCCAAACTCACCTGCCGCATGAAAAGATACAGCAGCTATCAAAAATATACCTGCAATTATATATACTATCCCCCAGATGTTATCAATGACTCCTCTTTCAGCAGAAGCTGATTTTTTCGCCTTAGTATTCTTATTACTTGGTTTTTTCTTAGCTTTACCTGCCAATTATCTCATCCTTTCAATAAACTACTTGTGAGCGATGTATCCCTTTTCTACAAGGCTCTCTGCACATAGGATAGCTCCACCTGCTGCACCTCTTACAGTGTTATGAGCAAGACCTATGAACTTATAATCAAACAAAGTATCCTCACGAAGTCTTCCAACTGATACGCCAAAACCATTCTCATAGTATACGTCCTTAGCAACCTGTGGACGATCATCTTCGCTAAGGTAGTTGATGAATGGCTTAGGTGCACTAGGAAGGTCATTTTCTTGTGGGAAACCTGAGAAGTTTTTGAGTCTATCGATAAGCTCTTCCTTGCTTGGGTTCTTGCGGAACTTAACAAATACAGCTGCAGTATGTCCCTCTAGTACAGGAACTCTTACGCACTGTGATGTGATAAGTAGATTATCCGCCTTTACAAACTTACCGTCCTTGATTGATCCCAAAATCTTAAGTGGTTCGATTTCACTCTTTTCTTCTTCTCCACCAATGTAAGGGATGATGTTTCCAACCATTTCTGGCCAATCTGAGAAGTTCTTTCCGGCACCTGAAATAGCCTGATATGTTGTAACGCATACTTCGTATGGTTCAAATTCCTTCCATGCTGCAAGAGCTGGTACATATCCCTGGATTGAGCAGTTTGGCTTAACCGCAACAAAACCTCTCTTTGTTCCAAGTCTCTTTTTCTGAGTCTCGATAATATCAAAATGATCAATATTAATTTCTGGAACAACCATAGGAACATCCTCTGTCCATCTATGTGCACTGTTGTTTGAAACAACAGGAGTCTCTGACTTTGCATACTCGTCCTCTATAGCCTTGATTTCTTCCTTAGTCATATCAACTGCACTGAAAACAAAGTCTACCGAGTTTGAAATTTCCTCAATATCCTTAACATCTTTAACTACGATATTCTTAACAGCTTCTGGCATCTTGTCCTCAAGCTTCCATCTTCCACTCATAGCTTCTTCATATGTTTTTACCAGCGCTTCTTGAGCTTGCTGCGATTGTAGTTACCTCAAACCATGGATGGCCTTCTAACAGAGTTATAAATCTCTGTCCAACCATTCCTGTTCCACCTAGAATTCCTACTCTTAATCTAATTTTTTTCATATCATTACACCTCAACTATCTATTAAAGCTAATAAAATATTTTTACCATTTTTTTAGTTGTAAATACAAAGGATTTCAGTCCTTTGCATATTATATTATTACCCTAACTATATACTTTTGCAACATTGCTCAGAATCATTAATTAAGTTTAATGTAATTTATTTAATAAGCACCATAACTATAAATTTAATACACAAAAAAACTGAGGCGCATATACGCCTCAGTTAAACATATTATTTCTTTCTGAGAAATGCTAACCAGTAAGCCGTTGCAACGAATATCGCTCCGCCGATTATATTTCCTAGAGTTACAGGAAAAAAAGGTTTCCTAGGAAGAAACTGCTCCAATCAAGATTTGCAATATCGCTCTGTTTTACTCCTAGTTGCAAAGCTGCATCAACATACTGACTATTTTCTTTAGCGAAAAGACCCGCTGATATATAATACATATTTGCGATGCTATGCTCAAATCCAGCCGTGACAAACATCATTATTGGGAAAAAGATTGCCATTATTTTACTACCAATGTCTCTAGCCGCTGTAGATCCCCAGACAGCAAGACATACAAGCCAGTTACACATAAGACCAAGCAATATAGCCTTTGATGTTGAAAGAGAAACCTTAGCACAAGCTATCTTAATTGTTGCTCCTCCTAGCATAGAATTCGCAAAATCAGGTTGCCCTGCTTTAACTACCAAAAATGCTATGAGTATTGATCCAACAAAGTTAGCTACATAAACAATGATCCAGCTTGTAAGAAGCTTCTGTAAGCTTATTCTCTTCTCATAAACTCCCATAAGCATGAGATTGTTTCCTGTGAAAAGTTCAGATCCACATACTACTACAAGAATGAGTCCTCCCGAGAATACAAAAGCACTTATGAGCTTTGATATTCCAAGTGTGCTTGGATTATTCATTAGCTGAAAGCTGCCGTATTAGATGCTACTGCTGCAAAAGCGATGTAAGCACCTGCTATTATTCCCAAAACTATCTTCTGAAGTAGGCTTAATTTAGCCTTATTCTCTGCGATTGTAACTAATTCGCCTGCCACCTCATTAGGTGTTAAAAAGTTTCTTTCAATCAATTCTATTCCTCAATTAAGATCATAAATCTGAATATGATTTTGTTCCTAATATACCCTTCGCTGATTTTACTCCTGAAACTATTGCTTTCTCAAGCTCCTCAGTTGCAATTACAGCTAGTGCATCAAAGCTATTATCATCAAGCTTTAGTGTTCCAGATGACATAACAAATATTGTATCACCATCTACGCTTGTATGCACAGGCATTATACGCCTAGCATACGCATCGTGACATATAGAAGCAAGTTTTTTACACTGGGCCTTTGTTAAAACGGCATTTGTTATAATGCAACTTATCGTTGTGTTACCTGAGAAAACATTCTTCGACTGGTAGATATTGTCCTTCATTGCCTTGCAGGTTGATACGAGCTTTCCGTCAGATGACATGAGCCCTGCTATCTCTTTACCATCAAAGTCAAACACATCACCCATTGCATTTACAGCTGATATTGCTCCAACTTGAAGTTCACCTGCCTGTACAGCAGAAGAGCCAATACCACTCTTCATCATGCCTTCTATGCCGTTATATTTACCAACTGTAGCCCCAGTTCCGGCACCGAAGTTTCCCTGCTTAAATTCTGTATTTCCTCCCTCATAGGCATCGCGAGCTGCACTATAGCCCATATCTTTGTTAGGATATGAATTTTGGCCAATTTGTAGATCAAATAATGAAGCTCCGCAAACAATGGGTACCTTTCCTACACCTACATCAAAGCCAATATCCTTTGATGCAAGATAGTCCATTACTCCACTAGAGGCTTCAAGACCATATGCACTTCCTCCTGAGAGAACAACCGCATGGATAGCTTGCACCATGTTTTCGGGACTTAAAAGGTCAGTTTCTCTAGTTGCAGGGCCTCCACCTCTCACATCTACAGAAGCTGTAGCACCTTCCTTTGACGAAATTACAGTAACACCAGTTAGCTTATCTAAGTCTTCGGCTGATCCGATATGAAAATCCTTCATATCGCATACATCTATTTGTTTTATATCCAAATTTGACATATAAGTCACCATCAAAGCTATGCTATAGCCTTAACCGCAACGATAATTGCGATTACTACACCAACTACACCTTCGCCTCCTAAAACGCCGGAAGCTATAATCTGTCCTTTACTTTCCTTCTCAAAGTTAGGAAGGAATTTATCTACTATGAATCTAAGCGCTCCACCTATGAATGCAGTAGCAGATAGATAAAACGGTAGATATACACCAAGACCAAATGTCATAACTGGAAGCTTTTAGACAATATAAAATTGCTGCTGCAACTAGTCCGAACATGAATACAGGATAGTTTGAAATACCCGTAATCATAGCAGAAACTGCGTGAGCCTGCGCTGCAGCAAATGTACCATCATTGAATGCATTTCCTCCATATGCCTTTAGCATGAAGTAAAAAACAAAAACAGATACAATTGCACCTATAAAACCACCAATGACCTCAGCAATCCACTGAGCTTTAGCATTTGTCTTAAGTATGTGTCCAGCTTTAAAATCGTTCATCACATCGCCCGTGAGACCGCATGCAATTGCAACAATTGCTGCTACAAATAGCGCCTCATTTTGGCCGATTGAGCTTATTGTCTTAACAACCAGTAGTACAAATATACCGAAGATTTCCATTGGATTAATTCCTGATTGTCCTACGCACTGTGATGACATTGATGTTGTTAGCCAAACACCTATTATAGTAATTACCGAAGCTATTATACCTAGATTGCAAACGTATGTAAGTACAAATACGAGCAAAACGAGAAATATAGGTGCCCATCTCATAGGGAGAATTGAATCACCTGTGTTCTCTTTGCTAAACATAGCTCCAAATATCTTCTTCAAATTAGGGAGTATTCCCTTAATTAAAATACCTATTCCTGTTCCGACCATCATTCCAAGTCCTAGTGACTGCTTGATGTCAGTAGCCTGCTGTAAAGTAAAGAACCCAAACTTTTGTCCGAAGATTAGAATTCCAAAATCACCTACAACAGCACCTAAGAACCAAACGCCTATAAATAAAGGACCTACAATATATCCAATAGCCACTAGCATAGGTGAAATATAGAATCCTCCGACAGATCCATACTTCATCATTCCCTTACTAAACCAGGTCTGAGGTATCTTAGTAAACCAATCTCTTAACACAGCAAATAGGCCAGCTATGCCAAATGATGTGAAGAGCAGTACCGATTTTTTGCCTCCCTTATCTCCTACTTCTAATAAGTCTGCAGCAGCTTGTCCCATAGCATATGGGAGCTCCTGAGTCTCTATGAAATATTTACGCATCAAAGCTGTAAATATCAAGCCTAAGGCTGTACCTCCAAGTGCGATTACAAGAAGTTGCACAAGGGAAATCTCCGCATTTGGATTAAGAATAAATATTCCCGGTATGGTGAAAGCCACACCACCTGCAACCATTGCACCTGCTGACATAGCAGTATGTGTAACATTTATCTCATTGAGACTTGTGTTACCTAGCGCCTTAAGGCAAACCATTGAAAACAAAGCCACAAACATTATTGGCCATGGAAGCGAGCTTAGCTTCAGTGCGATGAACATAGAGCTGCAAGTAATAATTACTGAGCCTATAGCACCGATAACCATACCCCTTACGGTTAGTTGTTTACCATTCATTTTACATTCTCCTAAATTAATTCAAATACACGTATTACAATAACTTGCGTTTTGATTTTATCCAATTAGAAAAACATAAAGACAACAAAAGAGTAGTCAAAAACTACTCTTTTGAATCCATATATTCGCTTATTAAGCTTCTTCTGTTGCCACTATTTCTTTGCCATCATAATAGTTACATGTTGGGCAAACTCTGTGTGGAAGCTTTGGCTGATGACATTGAGGGCAGATCGAAATTCCCGGTAATGATTTCTTCATGTTCGGTGATCTTCTCATATCTCTTTTGGCCTTTGATGTTTTCCTCTTTGGAACTGCCATTTCTACACCTCCTCGTTCGAAGTCTAATTATATATAAAATATATAATATTACGCAATAACTATTAAAGTATATCTATATCTAGCTATCTTGTCAACTATTATCTGTTAATTTTTCTTGCGATGCCGTATGTATCTCTTGCAATCATAAGCTCTTCGTTTGTTGGGATAAGTAGAAGCTGAACCTTAGAGTCATCTGTTGAGATTTTTGTCTCGTGTCCTCTTACCTTATTCTTAATTGGATCTAGCTTGATTCCAAGGTTTCCAAGGTCTGTACAAATGATTTCTCTCATTGAGATATCGTTCTCACCTACACCAGCTGTAAAGATGATAGCATCAACACCATTCATCTCTGCAATATAAGCGCCGATGTAGAATCTAACCTTCTGAGCAAAGATTCTTAGAGCAAGAGCTGCTCTTTCGTTTCCGTCATTAACAGCAGTCTCAAGGTCTCTGAAGTCACTTGAAACGCCTGAAATACCATATACACCTGACTTCTTGTTAAGTATATCGTTTACCTGTGCATCTGTTAGGCCTTCCTTCTCCTTGATGTAGTTAACGATAGCTGGGTCAATGTCACCGCTTCGTGTTCCCATTACTAGACCCTCAAGTGGTGTGAATCCCATTGATGTATTGATTACTCTACCGTGCTTGATAGCTGTTACTGAAGCACCGTTACCAAGGTGGCATGTGATAAGCTTTAGATCGTTAATGTTAACGCTCATCATCTGCGCAGCCTTCTGAGCAACATACTTATGTGATGTTCCGTGGAATCCGTATCTTCTTACACGATACTTCTCGTAATATTCATATGGAAGAGCATATAGGTATGACTGTGGTGGCATTGTCTGATGGAAAGCTGTATCAAATACCGCTACCATTGGAGTCTTAGGCATAAGCTCCTTGCATGCAGCTATACCAAGTAGGTTTGGTGGGTTGTGAAGGGGAGCAAGCTCGATACAATCCTCAAGAGCCTGGATAACTGACTCTGTAATTAGAACTGATTCTGCATACATTTCTCCAGCGTGTACAACTCTGTGTCCTACAGCACCGATTTCATCCATGCTCTTTACAACGCCGTGTTCCTTATCCTGAACTGCTGCTAGAACCTGAGCGATTGCATCCTTGTGGTCCTTCATAGGAACTTCCATTACAATCTTGTCACATCCTGTCTTAGTATGGTTGATAACTGATCCATCCATACCAATTCTCTCAACTAATCCCTTTGCAAGAAGAGTTTCATCTGTCATATCAAGAACCTGATACTTAAGTGATGAACTACCACAGTTGATAACTAATACTTTCATATATTCCTCCATGTCTGTACATATATTTATTAAACTTTACCATAAAAATAATACTATATGGATGCCTTAAAATCAAGACATTGACTATATTTAGTGAAATTTTTATAAATCTAAATCAAAGCAATAAACTCTTAGTGTTTATATAAGAGCAATTGGTTTTTTGCACAAAATCACTATTTTTTTATACAAATCATTACCGTAAATTATATTATACATATCGCTCGCTAAAACGTCGTACTTTATTGTTTCTGCTATTCTTTTGTCAATTAATGCCTTAGGAATACTGTCTATTACAGGTATCTCGTCTAGTTCCTTTATCGCCCTTAACAAGCTTGCACCTTTTTTATCAAAAGCAAGAGGCCTAGCATATAGACTCGCTTCGTTGATTATTTCGTTATTCAATCCAAACAAAGCCTGAACAAATAGCCTATTTATACGACTATATGTGTATCTCTTTGATTTTACACGCATTACTAAGTCTTCAAGACTATGGGCATATCTAATCTCGGCCTTAATCTTATTTCCTAGTCCCTCACCTGCAGATGCTATTTTATCAATTTCTTCTGCACTCATCAAGAGTAGCTTACTTCTTACAAGATCAAAATATCTTTGCTCAAACTCAGCTGATTTTTGGGGATTATCCTCTTTCCAAATTCTGCGAATATCACTAGCGGTCTCTAGATGTCCCTTACCTATCCTTTTTATCGTATAAGCATCCAAACTATCTATGTGTCTAAGATATTCTAAAGCTAAAAATATTATTCGGCTCAGATAGAATTTTTTTCCATCAAAAATCAGGGTCCATAGATGATATAAGCATACTTCTTGCTGCAGGATATGAATATCCCTTTGATAAAATATCCTTTAGTTCATCCGAATAGTCAATATCTATCTTAGTTATTAACTCAACCGTATTCTTGAGCTGCTTTATATTGCCCGACTCGCTGCCAAAAACAAGTACATCGACCACTCCAAGATTTTCTAGTATATTAACTCCACCATAGGCAAATTGCCCTGCACTGGCGCACGAAAATACAAGCGGAAGCTCTAAAACTAGATTCACTCCGCCTTCTACAGCTCTTTCCGCCCTTTGCCACTTATCAAAAAGAGCGGGGTATCCCCGCTGCATAAAATTACCGCTCATTATAGCAATCACAAAATCAGCATCCAGATTTTTTTTGGCGTTATCTATTAGATACTTGTGACCATCGTGAAACGGATTAAATTCAGTTACTATTCCTATAGTCTTCATCAGTACTATTCTTCCTCAGATTTGGATTCTCCAATAGGAATATCTATTCTGTGCTTCTCAATTTCAGTGTTCTGTGTTTCCTCAGCAATGCTTCTGATATCCTTGATATCAGACTCAAGCTTCTTTGAAATATCACTAAAGTGAGCATTTATGTCGTTATACATAGCATCAAAATACTTGCTATTGAGCTCATCCATCTTGACACGGAAGTTATTCAAAACATCATCCATGTATGCATATGTTCTAAGTCTCATGTTCTTAGAATACTCATCAGCTCTTCTGTAAATCTCACCTGAAACATCTACTGCTCTCTCAGTGATTACATCCTTTTCGACCATCATGTCAGCTTGCTTCTTAGCCTCGATGATAATCTTCTCATACTCATTTCTGGCATTATCCAAGATAGTATTCTTCTCTCTTCTAATCCATTCAGCCTGCTGAACGTCATCTGGGAAGCTTAGTCTAATGTCCTTTGCTATATCCAAAATCTCGTTTGCATCAACCATGATTTTACCTGTGAGAGGTAGCTTTGGTGCTACATTAATAATTTCTTCCAATTCTTCTAAAAGTTCGTAGATTGTCATCCTAATCCTCCTATGCCTATAATGAGTATTTCTTCTTAATCTCGTTTAAGATATTCTCTGGTACTAAACCATCTATATTTCCATTTAATGAAACAACTTCTTTAATCATACTTGAGCTTATAAACGAATATTTAGGGCTTGTCATCAAAAATATGGACTCAATTCCCTCATTAAATAGTCTTGCGTTCATTTGGGCCATCTGAATCTCGTATTCGAAATCAGAGGTAGCTCTTAGACCTCTTATAACAGCATTAAATCCATTCTGGTTGACGTAATTTGCCAGCAGTCCATCAAAGTCGTCTACTGTAACATTAGGCAGATGCGCTATTGCAGTCTTAATTAGTTCCTTTCTCTCCTTAAGTCCAAAAAGTGGCACCTTGTTCGGATTGGAAACGACCCCCACAACGATCTGATCAAACATCTTAGATGCACGTTCTATGACATCAAGATGTCCATTTGTCATAGGATCAAAAGATCCCGAATATAGAGCCTTAGTCACTTATCTTCTCCTCATCGTCAAAGAAATCATCCGAATCTGCCCTCTTGTATAGAGACAAGCATATTTTTCCATACTTCTTACGTTTAAAAAGTTTCAGCCCGCCAATATGTTCAGGCAAATCCGTCATTTTTTCGTGTTCTGCTACTATTATACCTACATCTGTTAATAAATCAAGCATATCTATCTGTTCAATGGCTTTTTCATAGTGTCCACCATGGTATGGAGGATCAAGAAAAACGATATCAACTTTTTCATCAATTCTCTTAAGAGCCTTCTTATAATCTCCAGCAAGCACAATTGATTCATTTTCTGCCTTGCAATATTTAATGTTACGCTTGATAATATCAACGCTGTTTCTCTCATTGTCACAGAACCAGCACTTTGATGCACCTCTAGAAAGAGCTTCTAGACCAAGGTTGCCTGTCCCTGCAAATAAATCTACACAAACAGCATCCTCAATATCACACATCAAAATGTTAAAAATCGATTCCTTAACTTTATCGCTAGTTGGTCTTATTTCGTTACCGAAAGGTGTTTCTAGCTTTCTCCCCCTGTATTTTCCAGTTATAATTCTCATCTTATCTCCTATAAATCAATACTTATATCACTTCCGAACATCTTCTTTACTTTTTGCTTTACCATGACACTCTCTGGTTTTTCTAGCTTGCTATCTCGCTCAATAAGCTCCCTAGCTGAATTCATAGCAGCTTCTAGCACATCTCTATGCCTTAAGAGATCGCTTATTTTTAACTGCGGAAGCCCATGCTGCCTCGTGCCAAAGATTTCACCAGGTCCTCTAAGCTTAAGATCTTCTTCTGCTATATCAAAGCCGCTCATCGATCCTGTCATAATATCCATCCTCGCATTTGCAAGCTCGCTATCTATATAGCACATCAAAAAGCAATAGGCATCATCACTTCCTCTACCGACTCTACCTCTGAGCTGGTGAAGCTGGGCAAGTCCAAATCTTTCAGCGTTTTCTATCACCATAACGCTTGCATTTGGTACATTTATTCCAACCTCTATCACCGTTGTAGAAACAAGTAAATTCACCTTGCCATTTGCAAAATCCTGCATTATTTTGTCTTTATCGGCGCTCTTCATTGCACCGTGTACAAGTTTGATATTAAAGTCATCAAATCTATCCTGAAGTTCATCAAATATAGCATTTGCTGATTTTGCATCTATGCTTTCAGAATCCTCAATGAGGGGTGCAACAACATATGCTTGCCGTCCTGCCTTCATCTCTTTTTCAACAAAGTTAAGAACCCTATTTCTTTCTACTTGAGAACATTTATATGTATGTATTCCCTTACGACCCTTAGGCATGGTTCTTATCTTGGATATATCTAAATCACCATATAATATAGCTGCAATTGTCCTTGGTATAGGTGTAGCAGTCATTACAAGTATATTAACACCCTCACCTTTACCCGAAAGTTTTCTTCTTTGATTGACACCAAATCTATGCTGCTCGTCAGTAATGACAAGACCTAGATTCTTAAATACAATGTTTTCCTCTAAAACAGCATGTGTTGCTATTATCACCTTAGCCTTGCCAGAGCTTATGCTTTCGATTGCCATTCTCTTATCGGAGGCTTTCATAGAACTTATCAAAATCACCGGGCTGATTTCATGATCAGATAAGTCCTTAACAAAAGTATCAAAATGTTGCCTTGCAAGAAGCTCTGTAGGTGCCATTATTACGCTTTGATATCCGCAAGCAGCAGCCGAAAGCATTGCAGCTTCTGCGATTATCGTTTTACCAGATCCAACATCTCCCTGCAAGAGTCTATTCATTTTTTTTGGTTTATGTAAGTCATCTTTAATCTCATTCCAGGATTCTCTTTGGCCACTTGTAAGCTCAAAAGGAAGCTTTGATATAAATTCGTCTCCTTTACTTACATCTATTGAGATTCCGGCAACATCGCTGTCATCACTCTTCATGTACATAAGACCAGTTTCAAGAGTGAATAATTCATCAAAGACAAGCCTATATCTGCTTTGTAAAACTTTTTTTGCATTGCTTGGGAAATGCATATTTGAAATAGCAAAGTCTAGCGACGCAAGTTTATTCTTCTCGACTATATCCTCAGGTATCCATTCTTTGATGCTTGAGTAAACATCCTTTATATCTCTTTGCATTCGTCGCATTTCTTTTTGAGATATACCATGTCTCAATGAATACACGGGAATGATTTCTCTAACATCGTCATTACTTCCTGCAAGTGTAAACTCTGGATGTACTATTTGGAGTCTATCTAGGTTTCGGTTACTCTGCCGTAAAAGACATATTCTTTTCCAATGTCAAAGAGTTTGTTCAAAAAATACCCATTAAAAAAGACAACTTCAAGCATACCGCTATCATCGCTTACATTTAGCACTAGCGGAGTCTTTTTGTTAAATCTATTCGCACCCATCCTCTTATTCACAAGCCTTGCCTGAATGAGAAAGTCGCTACCAGATTTAAGCTCAGATATAGGTGTTACAGTGCGTCTATCTTCATATGATCTTGGAAAGTAAAGAGCCAAATCTTCTATGGTTTCAATTCCCATATCACGGAAGATTTCTACTTTCTTAGGACCTACGCCTTTGAGCACGCTTATGCTATCATTTATCTGCATATTTGAACTTAAACTCCATGTTTCTTGCTGAGACATTTTCAGACTTAACACCTGTTATTACTACCGTAATTTCGCTAGGACTTACAGTAAGTCTTTCCTGTAAATGATGAACTATCTCTTGATTTAGCTTTTTTAGTAGACTTTTGATACTCTCACCAAATCTTACTATAGCATAGTACTTAATTCTGAATTGCTTATCATCAAAGCTGATCTCTATATTCTTAAGGCTATCGCTTGACGAAATAACATCTTCTTCTAGAAGAAACCTGCCTTTAGTAGTAGATAGCCATATTAGTTCATTATATTCCTTAGTATCTATTACATCTATGATTTCTGTAGCGATAACTCTATCTGAAAAGCTTATTCTACCTTGATTAGTATATTTATGTACAGACATATCCATATTCTCCGATAAAAAAACCGCGAAAGCAAAAGCCTTCGCGGAGTTAGTCCCTATTGATTAGAGGGCGCGGTCAATCTTGTTTGATCTCATGCACCTTGTGCATACATTCGCTCTTCTTACTGTACCGTTGTCATTGATTCTTACGGTCTGAATGTTAGCATTCCATTTCTTCTTGTATGTCTCATTGAATGGGAAACATTATTTCCGGAAACCTGACCTTTTCCACAAATCTCACACTTTCTTGACATTTGCCGCACCTCCTTGCTAAAAATTGTATATCCCGATATCGGGTTTATTACCTCATTAAAATGTTTGCAGGCTATAGATTGAATAACCGCAAGTAGCATTATACCATAGCCAATAAGTATAATACAAGTACTTTTTTGCTTGAATTCCGCGATTTATACAAGCGTGCGGTCAAGACCAATATATTCTGCTCTGATCATTGATTTCAGATGTAAATCATAGTACTTACCATTCTTCTTTGTAGCACTTCTGAGTATACCCTCTGACTTAAATCCAAGCTTATCATATAGATGAGCCGCTACATCATTCTTAACAAAGTGATCAATAGTCACTCTCTCCATATGCAAACTTATAAATGCATATTCAAGAATTGAAAGCAGTGCTTCCCTGCCTAGTCCTTGATTTCTTAGCTTTGGATCAGCTATGTATATTCTTGTTACATCTACTGAATCGCTATGACTATCAAGCCTTGAAAGATAGATTCTGCCAATAGGAATATCGCTTGGCTTCTGCAGTATGGTAAACTGTCTCTTAGTATCATCATTACTATTCTCTATGAATTCAGTAACAACCTCTTCGTAGTCCCTGCTTTCGTCAATTGAAAAGAACTCAGTTACTGCTAAATCGGATTCCCAATCAGCAAAATATGAGCAATCATTAAATGTACTTTCCTAATAATCAAGTTCTTCGTTTCCATTGCGGTATCTCCTTTGATATGCTATTATTATAAAGTATTTTTAGCTTAAATCAAAGGGTAATTTACAAAGTTTTTCACGATTGTTTTATGGAGGTGAAAATTTGAAAAAAAGAATATATATTACGCTAATTTCTTCAATGCTAATTTTAATCTTAGCATTAACAGCATGTGGAAAAAAATCTTCAGATACCGAGATTCCATTGAATGAAAAAATAGAATCAAAGGCATTTGCATATAGAACTGACCTGCTAGATTCAGCCGAAACTTTAACAGATAATAATAAGATACAGGAATATCTACTCAACTGGGCTAAATCAAAGAATCTAAAATATGAAAAAGACGACTACGGTAACATTATAATGTCGATGGCTGCTTCTGAGGCATATATAGATGCAGCTCCAGTTACAGTTGTATGTAGCTACGATGCCGATAGCTTTGCTGACAGTATGGATGCTATTGCATCTGCCCTCTATATTATCAAGAACAATGAGAATTCTGGCGAGCTAAATGTCATCTTCTCACCTATATCAAACGGCAATTACACTGCACTTGATAAATTGAGCAAGAAATATTTTAAAGATAACACCAAAGTTATAAGCCTCTCTGGTGGACGTAAAGCTCTTTGGTCTGTTAACTCAGGCGGAAACAGCAATTACCTCTTTTCAGGTAGCTTGACTGCTGAAGCTCCAACACTAAGCACGGCATATAAATCTCGATAAGTGGATTAACAGGCGGAGTACCTGATGGAAGAATTTCATCATATCCAAATCCAGTTAAAATGCTCGGTGATCTACTAGCATCTTTTAAGACAAACTCTTTGATATTTGAACTTTCAAGTATATCAGGCGGAAATAGTTCAAGCTCATATCCAAAGAATGCCGAGATGACTATTGTTATAAGTGAAGATGATGTCGAGAAATTTACAGCAAGCTTGATAAAGCAATAGAAAAGTTTGACAAGAAATATAAGGAAGATTATCCAAAGGCAACTTATAAGTATGAGGCAGTTAGCCTTCCAGCAACAGTTTATACTAAAGAAAGCCAGAACACGCTTATAAGCTCCCTCTACACGCTTTCAGATGGCGTCTTCTATAGGGATGCAGACGACGAGATAGTTACTATTTCAAACATAGGCACTATTGCAACAAGTGAGGAAGCCTTTACAATTTCAGCACAGGGCTATAGCCTTGATAAAGCCAATCTTACAGAGCTTGACAATCAGTATGCTACTACATGTTCCCTTGCAGGAATATCATATAATAGAATATCTAGAGTTCAACCACTTTCAACTAAATTTGATGAGAATAATGTTTCTAAATTTCAAAAGGAAGTCATGGATGCTTATAAGGAATATGATCGCTCTAATTTAGAGTTCAAAAACAGTGTGCAGACAACTCCTGCAGTGTTTATTGCTAAGAAGAACTCCAAAGTAAAGCTTGTCAATGTTGTTATCAACAAGGATAAACTAGAAGTATACACAGGTACAATAATCACACTTTTAAAGAATCAAACTCACAAGGAAATTAAAACCCTAGATGACGATAACTAAAACAAAACCCGCCTAGAGCGGGTTTTTTGATGCTTGATTTTGTTATAAACTATTTGACGAACATTATATTTAAATCAACATTTGTATTTATGCCATCCACTCTTCCTGTTGAAGAATACTGCCACATGGCGTAGTCATACTTGAAGCTGCTCATGGAAGTATAGTGTGCAAGCCATATCTCATAATCAGTTAAAAGAGTTAAATCAATATTATTAGCTATCCAATCTGGGTTTCCGTAGATTAGTGTTTCCCTTCCGTGCTTTTTCATAATGCACCCAAAGGCATCTGCAACTTCAGTTTTTTGCTCTACTGTCAGAGCTTTTATTCTATCATTTTCAGTTACTGGCTCCATATCAAATCCTATTGGTAGTGATACATTTCTTCCTTTGATATTTGAGAGCACGTACTTTGCTTCCTTGACAGCTTCTTCTGTAGTTACTGCTTGTGAAAAGAAGTATACACCTACATCTATTCCGTTCTCTTGGGCTTGTTCTATGTTCTTTTCGAAGTAGTCATCCATATAGATTTTACCATCTGCATAAGAGCTGAATCCAAGCCTAATATATGCGAACTCAACTCCAGATTTCTTTACACTGGCCCAATCTATTTCTCCCTGGTGAACAGATACATCTATACCTCTCTTGGCTTTGATACCATTGTAATTATAGTTAAGGAAATTATATTCATCCCTATAGAATCCTTCACTGCTGTATTCCATTTTTGGATACTCCTTAATCTCACCTAGTCCATCATAAGTATTTATATATCTATATGCCTTAACCCATATAAAAATAGCTAATACTAGAAGAATTGCGCTCAAAACTATTATTAGCCTCTGCTTATCTATTTTATTTTTTTCCTTCTATTTTTTTCTTTTTTTGCTACCTTATTCATAACGGTATTATACCATTTTTCTTATTCTTAGAATAAATATTTGATTATCACTTTACAAAGACAATCATTAGTGCTAAATTATACTTAGCACTCTAGTGTATCGAGTGCTAATAATTATTATGGAGGGCAAACATGGCTAAAAAACAATTTAAAGCAGAATCAAAGAAATTACTTGATTTGATGATTCACTCTATATATACCAATAAGGAGATATTTTTACGTGAGCTTATCAGCAATTCAAGCGACGCCTTAGATAAACTATATTACAAAGCTTGACATCTGGAGAGCTCGGAATCAAAAGAAATGATTTCTATATCCAGATAACACCTGATAAGGAGCTTAGAACACTTACAATTAGAGACAATGGTATTGGAATGAGTAAAGATGAGCTTGAAAATAACCTTGGTACTATTGCAAAGAGTGGATCGCTAGGCTTCAAGGAAGAACAGGAAAAGAATAAAGACGAGAATACTAAAGCAAAGAATATCGACATCATTGGACAGTTTGGTGTTGGATTCTATTCTGCTTTCATGGTTTCTGATATCGTCAGCGTTACATCAAAGGCTTTTGGTAGTGATGACGCATATCGCTGGGTTTCACGCGGTGCAGATGGATATACTATCGAAGAAGCAAGTCTAGATGGTCACGGTACAGAAATTGTGCTAACTATCAAAGAAGATACAGATGGTGAGAACTACTCTAGTTTCCTTGAGGAGTACATGATTAGAAATCTAATCAAGAAATACTCAGACTATATCAGATACCCTATTCGTATGATGGTCGAAAAATCAAGACCTGTAGGAGAGACAGAGGAAGGCAAAGCACCTGAATTTGAAAAGTATAATGAGCTAGAGACTCTAAACTCAATGGAGCCTATTTGGAAACGCCAAAAGAGCAAAGTAAAGCCTGAAGAATATAACGATTACTATAAGAGCAAGTACATGGATTATATGGATCCTGCAAGAGTGATTCGAACAAATGTTGAAGGTGTTTCAAGCTTTACGGCTTTGATGTTCATTCCAGGACATGCACCTTTTGATTATTACACTAAGGAATACGAAAAAGGACTTCAGCTCTACTCTAGTGGCGTAATGATTATGGATAAATGCAAGGACCTACTACCTGATTACTTCAACTTTGTCAAAGGACTTGTAGATAGCCAGGACCTTTCTCTCAATATTTCAAGAGAAATGTTGCAACAAGATAGACAGCTTAAGAACATTGCAAAAAATGTTGAAAAAAAGATTAAAAAGAGACCTTGAGGACTTCCTAAAGAACGATAGAGATGGATATGAAAAGTTCTTCGAAAACTTCGGTAAACAACTTAAGTATGGGCTCTATGAATCTTATGGTATGAATAGAGAGGTTCTTGAGGATTTAGTTCTATTCTATTCCTCTACTGAGCAGAAAAAAATGTAACCCTTGCAGAATATCTTGAAAGAATGAAAGATGACCAAAATGCAATATACTATGCAGCTGGTGAATCCATCAAAAAGATAGATCTTCTGCCTCAGACTGAATTTGTGAAATCAAAGGGATATGAAATCCTCTATCTAACAGATGAAATGGATGAATTTGTTTTCAATATCCTTGGTCAGTATAAAGAAAAGCCTTTCAAGTCAGTATCTGCTGAGGACATTGCTGAAGACGATGCTGAAGCTAAGGAAAATATGAAAAAGCTTGAGGAAGACAACAAGGAGCTTCTTGAGGATATCAAGAATGCTCTTGGTGACAAGGTTAGCGAAGTAAAGCTCTCCCCTCGTCTAAAATCATCTGCAGTATGCCTAACTACTAAGGGAGATATATCACTAGAAATGGAAAAAATTCTAAGTGCAATGCCTATGGACCAAGGTATCAAGGCTGAAAGAGTTCTAGAGCTTAACCCTGAGCATAGCGTATTTGAAACATTAAATAAAATTAAGAACAAAGATGCTGATAGTAAGAAACTAGAAGTTTACGCAAACCTTCTATACAATCAGGCTCTCCTCATATCTGGAATACAGATTGATGATCCAGTTGAATTTAGCAAATCAATATGTCAGCTCATAGTTGATGCAAACTAAATAGATACTATTTTAAAAGGCGGTACCATAGATTGGTATCGCCTTTTGTATAATTATGCTTGCATATTCTTTACAAGTGTTTCACCCTTCGCTTTTGATTATAAGTGCCATTATTAACGAAAACAGTAGGTATAATACTAAAACTACGCTTGTAAGCTGATTTACCTTAAACATCTCTGATCTTATTAATAAGAATAGTAAAGCTACAGTTCCGCCTTCAATGGCAAGTCCTATAAATAACGAAAGTAATGGTGCTGTTGCTTGTTTGATTGCAACGGCTTCATTAGTCCAGTTAAACTTTGGAAAACACATGCCTAGGAACAGGCCTATCATTGCATTAAATATAGTTGCTGTTATCGGAATTAGGTATACCATCACTCTATCGACAGGATTTAAATCTATTGCAAACTGTATGATTGTACCGCTTAAAACTATAAATGGAACACTGAATATTATATGTGGCATTAGCTTTGCAAATATAATATCATTGCTTTTTATTGGCAGTGATTTTAAAATCCATAAAGTCTTCGCCTCAAGCGAAAAAGTTGGGCTAGATATTGTAATCATTCCGGTACTAAATCCTAGACCCATACATACAAATACTCCCATTAAATCCATGCCTAACATGTTAATCATGTTATTTAGATTATCCCCTCCAAACATAAGGTATATGCAGATAAGTGGCATAAATAGTAGTCCTGCTCCTGCATTTAGAATATATGTAGGCGAGCCTATAAACATAGCGCATTCTTTACTAATCAGAGCGAATTTAATGCTCTTTGCCTTAACCTTCTTTTCACGATATACAATTTTCTTTCCGCCCTTATTCCTAGTTGCTATTGATATGAAGCTCTTGCTGATAAAATAGCAAACCAGAGCAAATGGCAGAGCACTAATTAGTATGAAAAGCAAAATGAAAAGGATATCCGTTTCAGCTATTGCCATACCATAAACATAGAAAACAGCTAGATATTTCTTAAATACTTCAGCTACTGCAGCTCCTGATTTTGCCATTTCGGCCATGAGCCCCTGCCATGCAAAGCAAAGATAGAAATATCCAAGCATCAAAATCATTGAAAATGCAACAATTAGCACCTTAGGCCTTGAAACCTTACTAGATATCCAAGCAACAAACCAGCCAAATAGCACGGAAATCGTCATTGATAAGATTGGCAAAAAGAGGAATATCAAAGCCGATAAGACAAATATTCCTATATTAAAACCAACATCATAAAAATAGACAATTAAAAGCAGGTGCTGTTATTGCTAGCTCATATAAATAATTCAGACCTAGCAATGATATTATACGAGAAAATATAATATGTATTGGCTTTATCGGCATTGCAAGAAGTATTTCATTGTCATTTGCTTCATATATTTGCTTTTGCGTTAGAAAGATGCTTCCTATAAAACAAACTGTAAATACTACGATTCCGCTAAAAGCAAAGTAAAGCCAGTCAAGTCCCATAATGTGGTATGGAACGGATATTGAATGAAAGATTTGCGAAAACAAAAATCCCACTGATAAAAATACCACTATGTATAACGCAATGACACCAAATATATTATTTTTCTTATTCTTTTTTTTGCCGCCCTGCATCTGGTTTAGAATCTCCAGAAAACGCAGCTTTATCAATGTCTTAAGCATCTCTTCCCTCCAAATCGAGGAATACGTTCTCTAAGGATGTGCTTCCCTTAACCTCTTCCATAGTTCCAGATGCTATCAGTTTGCCCTGCTTAATTATAGCGACTTTATCACAAAGTTTTTCTGCAACCTCAAGCACATGGGTTGAGAAGAATATTGCACCACCATTATCGCAGTGCTTTCTCATCTCTTCCTTAAGCAGGAATGCCGCCTTAGGGTCAAGTCCAACAAAAGGCTCATCCATGATGATAAGCTTAGGCGCATGGACAAAGGCTGCAATCAAAGCAAGCTTTTGCTTCATACCATGTGAATATGAGCTTATAGGCTGTGCCAAGTCTGATGTTAAACCAAATAAATCAGCAAACCTACGAGTTCTTTCTGCTCTATCCTCTTCAGGTACTCTAAAGACATCCGCAATCAAATTAATATATTTGATTCCTGAAAGAAATTCATAAAGATCTGGATTATCAGGGATATATGCAATTTTCTCCTTACATAGCATAGGATTCTCTTTAATTGATACTCCATCGATGAAGATTTCTCCTTCATCAAATTCTAAAATTCCACAACATGACTTGATAGTAGTTGTCTTACCTGCACCATTATGCCCTATAAAGCCATAAATCTCACCCTTCTGTATATGTAATGTCAAGTTATCTACAGCCTTTTTTTGTCGCCGTATACTTTGCTTTAGATTATTTATTTTTTTAGCATGTTTATCTCCCTTCAGTAATTTTTTTATACACAAAAATATATCAAATTTTTAAAAAGCATTTTTCAAGCCTAGTGAAAAATATAAGAAATATCAATTTGCTTATCAGTAAAATACTCAAATGCCATTACTCCTTGATATACAAGCATAGGAAGACCATTTGAATATTTAGTGCACGCTCTCTCTTTGCTCTTTTCCAAAAGTTTAGTCTCAGTAGGATTATATATTAAGTCTAAAATGCATATATGCTTAGGAAGCTTTATTTTTGTCATCTAATGGATTTTTATCTATGTCTTGCCCCATTCCAAGTTTTGTTGCATTTATTAACAAATCAGCCTCATTTACTAGCTTTGATAGAAGTGCTTTGTCTTCTTCAATATATATCTTCACATCTATGTTAAAACTATTTCTTATTTTATCTATATAAGCTTTTCTGGTTTCCATGCTTTGCTTTCTAACAAATACACTGACCTTCTTGACATTATTTCTTGCAAGAGCGTATAAAACTGCCTGTCCAGCACCGCCAAGACCAAGAATACACACCTTGCTTGTAGAAACATCGACACCTAAGTCTTTTATTGCCATTTCAGCACCAAAGATATCTGTATTATAGCCGTATAGTCTTCCTTCCTTATTTATAACAGTATTGACTGCATTGCAAAATCTTGCCTCTTCTGAGACATAGTCAAGATAATCTATAATAGCAGTTTTATTAGGCATTGAAATGTTTGCACCTGCTATTCCTAAAGTTCTCATAGATGAAACAGCTTCACCAATATGCTCTTCATCTACATCAAAAGCCATGTAAGCAGCATTTACATTCAATTGTTCAAAGGCACTGTTTTGTATAAGCGGTGAAAGCGAATGTTCACACGGGCTTGCAAATAATGCGTAAAAGCTTTTGATCTACCATCAAGATTTCTCATCTAAATTCTCCATACTATTGAAGCTATATTACATAACCATTATAATCTAAAGTAATTATATTGAAAATAGGTATGGATAAATGGATAACTTATATATTATCGGGTTCATGGGAAGCGGCAAGTCTAGTATTTCATTAGAGCTAGATAAAATTAATAGCAGAAAACTAATTAGCACAGATGAACTAATAGAGAATCGTATTGGTATGAGTATACCTGATATTTTTTTGATAGGCATGGTGAAGCTTTTTTTCAGAAAGCAAGAGCATATGCTTCTTTGTGATATATCAAAGAACGACGGACAAATTGTAGATTGTGGCGGCGGCCTTCCATTAAATGCCCCTAAATAGAGAACTCATCAAAGCAAGTGGCAGATGCATTTATCTAAAAGTAAGCCCTGAAACAGTTATATCAAGGCTTGAGAAAGATGAGTCCAGGCCTCTTCTTAGAAATAAAAAAAGCATAAAGGAAATATCCCTTATGCTTAATGAACGTGTTAAAATCTACGAATCCATAGCTGATATTAGCATAGATTCCAATAAATTATCGCTCAAAAGAAATAGCCGAAAAAGCTTATTCCTTATCTGTAAGCAATTTCTGATCACAGTAAGGACATTTCTCCGGAACCATCAGAAAACTTTTGTCAACTCTTCCGATGCGAAGTCCCTTTCTCTCTGAGATTATCTGAGCTCTCCTATTGCCTGCTGAAGCCTTTGTTCCACTAGGTACAAAGTAAGATAAGCTCTCCTTACAGTGCGGGCACTTCCAATTTTTCTTTGGAATTGCACCAGCAAGAAAATGAACTATTATATAGGCGATAATGCTGAGCGCCAAAATTAATCCACAAATCTTACCAGCACCAGTCTCAATGAACTTGGTATCTCTTGCTTTTAAAAAAACAGAAGCTCCTGCTACAATCGCAAACGATATGCCAAAAAAAGCAATACAGATAGTTTGAATTTTGTTTATTACAATGCTCTTTCTAATCTGTTCCTTTTGGACATCATCGATAACCTCATCTATGGATATTTTTTGGATTTCGTATGTCCTTGCCATAATACCTCGACAGTAACTACTTTCTCTTATATCCTGTAATCATTGCAGCAGCAAAACATCCAACTGCAGCCCATGCGAAAAATCTGTGATACTTCATCTCTTTCCTCCTAAAAATTCATTAAATAATAACCTTTATCTAATTATGCTATATATGCATGAAAAAATCAAATATTAATAATCTATTTTTTTCCTTTAGAAAGCTACCCTTATCTAGCTCATCAAAAAGCTTCTAGTAGTTCATCCCTAGTATTCATAACAATAGGACCACCCCATACAACAGGCTCTTCAAGCTTCTTAGAACTCATAAATAGGACCTGTGCATCTCCATTATTAGCTGTAATCTTAAGTTTATCACCATCAGAAAGCTTAGCAGCAGTCTTTTCTTCTACATGCTCTCCTTCTATAGAAACACTACCCATGAGAGTAAACACCATAACGGAATTTTTTTCTTCCATATCTAGTTCTACAGATTTACCAGAAGCAATGTGTATATCATAATAATCAAAAGGTAGGTAATTTCCTTTGTGACCTATATTCTCGCCAAATTGCCCTGCTAAAAGCCTAAGCTTTCCACCCTCTATATTAAATTCCTTGATGTCAGCATTCTTAATGCTATGATATTCAGGCTTGCACATCTTATCCTTAGCAGGAAGATTAAGCCATAGCTGAACCCCTAGCATCCTCTCGCTTGCAGGAAGAGCTTCTTCATGAAGAATTCCTGATCCTGCTGTCATCCACTGAACTTCACCATCAGAAATGGTATCTTCATTCCCCATTGAATCCTTGTGCTGCATTCCTCCCTTATATACATAGCTTACCGTCTCAATACCCTATGTGGGTGCATAGGAAAGCCAGCAATGTAATCCCTCAGGATTCACACTATCAAAGGAATCTAGCATCAAAAATTGGATCAAATGCCTCTATATCCTTATGGCTCAAAACTCTGACGAGACTAACCCCTGCTCCATCTTCAGTTCTAAAGCCCTTTACCTTCTTAACTACGCTTCTATTCATTACATCTCCTAAAAGTAAATTTGTTCTCTATATTCTCTAATCCGAATATCTCTCTTAGAACTTATTCACTTTTTGGGTGTATTTAATCACTAAATTCTCTTTTCCTTTGAAAATGCTGTATAAGCATAGGCAGAAATAAAAAGATATTATAGGTATTATCAAAACGCATCCAATCACGCATACACTTATAGTAGTCACACCTTGAGCAAAATCCTTAGAATTTATCATTGTTGAAAATGAATAAAACATAAGATAGTTTACCATCAAAAGCATATACTCACCAAAGAAGATAAATACCAGTGTATTAACAGTTGAATTTAATATCTCTTTTCCTATGTTAATTCCTGAATCAAAAAGTTCTCTCAAGCTGAGTTTTTGCTCATGTCTATAAACCTCATACATGCCTGAACTTATAGCAACTGCTGTATCTATTATAGATCCAGCAAGAGCAAACACTACTACTGCAACCTGTACTGCGAACATATTTCTTCCGATGTTACCCTTATATCCATTGGTCTCATTTATATGCTCACCACCAATAGCAGTGAATCCTTGAAGATGAGCTAATTTAACTATAAGACAGATTAGACCAAACATCGCAAGCACAGTTAGCAGAACCGAAATAAATGCGGCGTGAGTCTTTAAATTCACCTCATTTTGATAATAAACTGTTATCGCTGTTATCAAAATAACCGCTAAAACAGAAATACCTATAGGTGAAATTCCCATGTTCATAAGCTTTATCGAAATAAACAATACAACAAAGTCCATACACACTGTTATAAGCGATTTTGCTGTTTTATCTCCTCCTGTTAGAAGGGACAATGTAAGAAAAACTAATGCAAGAATAATTATCATCATATCTTCTTACCCCCTCTTTTTAGCATTATTGAAGAAACCAAAACAGATACTGGAATTGCAATTAGAATTGCAACTGCAGCCATGAGAAATCTCACTATATCAAAATAAGCATCAAAACGCATAACCGTCTTATATTCTATATCGTTTGCAACTGAAATTATAAACGTCGGAATTATAGCAGCTATATTGGTGAAAAGTACAACGCTTATCATGGTTCCTGTTATATCATCAGCTACGGCCTTTGCTGACCTCATAAGTTCGTTTATTTGTATGTGAGGATTCTTATTTATTACTTCTGAACTTGCAACAGTAATTGTAACCGCTACATCTATAACTGCACCTAGACAGCCTATGATAATCTGAGCAAGGAAAAACTGGTTGGCTTGATTTCTTGTATAAGGCTCAGGTATGAAGTCAAGAAAATCGTAATCTATCTTTGACATATATACCAAAGCAGACGCTAGTCCGAGAACAATAAGGCTTACAGCCACAGTAGCTGCAAGTGAAACTAACATATTTTTATTTATTCCATTAATAAGACTCAAAACAATAATTGTAAAACCAAGGCTTCCAAGAACAGTAAGTACAAGGATGTTCATTCCTTTCATATAAGCAAGTATGATTAAATAAAAAGAATATAACACTGACAATAAGGCATAGCGAAGCAAGAAGCCCCTTCTTATTTCCGAATATAACAAGAAGGCTCATCAATATCATAAAATGTGATGGCTATGAAATAATCTCTTTTTAAGCCCTATAATTTCTGTATGCTTAGCATTAAGAAAAACTATATCTCCTTTGCAGTACTTCTCATCATAGACACGAGATATATCGTATTTATTATGGACACTTACACTCTTACCTTTATCGCTGGTGTTCATAAGTTTAAGCTCTATGTTTTGAAGCTGCTTATCCTTAGATTTATCTTCGCTTACACTCTCTATCTTTGCTATAGGCTTTTGATAAATAGAAAAATTATTATAAACAAGTACACATATGGCAAGGCTTATGATTAACATAAGCACCGTTCTTAGTAAATAGCTTTTCTGTAGTTTCTCACTTATATACATGACTTTCCTTTCGATTCATTTTATCTATATTATAATCTAATTTTTGTTATCAAAATGTGTAGGAATTAAATTTTTTTCGCTATAATGTTTTTGATTTTTTAAAAAAATCAAAATTCGTGGTATTAATAGACTATAAGTTTCTTTTATATAAAATAATAATGATTAAAAGGTAAAAAGGTTTAAAAATGAATAAAAACGCACTATTTAAGATTTCATACGGCTTGTACGTTCTTACATCAAAGGATGGCGACAAGCACAGTGGATGCATCATCAATACAGCGATGCAGATAAGTGAAACTCCTTTAAGAGTCTGTATTTCAATCAACAAGGCTAACTATACTCATGACCTTGTTATGAAGAGCAAGAAATTCAATATTTCTGCCCTAAGTCAGGAAGCAGATTTTGATACATTCAAACACTTTGGATTCCAGAGCGGTAGAGATGTTGATAAGTTTGCAGATTATGATTCATACAAGATTAGCGAAAATGGCCTTGCTTACGTAACAAAGGGTACAAACGCATTTATTAGCGCTGAGGTTGAAGAAACTCTAGATAGCGGTAGCCACACCCTATTCATTGCAAAGGTTACAGATGCAGAGATTCTTTCAGATGTTCCATCTACTACATATGATTATTACCAGAGCAACATCAAGCCTAAGCCAGAAAAGCCTGCTGAGTCTGACAAGACAGTTTGGGTATGTAAGGTTTGTGGATATAAGTATGAAGGAGAAGAACTTCCAGAAGACTATATCTGCCCTCTTTGCAAGCATCCAGCTTCAGACTTTTGAGAAAATGTAATAAAGAAGGAAGCTAAAAGTTTCATTCTTTGATAAAAAAATCCTCGCGCATAAACGCGAGGAATTTTATTTTTAGAGATCGTCTTCGATAGCACTGCTCTTAGCATAAGCTGTAGACTTTGCCTCAAAGAAGTCTGTCTTAACCATGTTAGCATCAGCGTACTGTGATACCCATCTCATGCTTTCTGGCTCTTCTTCATAACCTCATATAGAGTTCCAAGTCCAAGTGATGAATATCTCTGGTTTCCGAGGTACTTGATGTAATCCTCTACCATATTCTCGTTGAGACCTGGTATTTCATTTCCGATTACATACTTACCCCAAGCGATTTCTTGATCTACGCCTTCCATAATCATTTCACGAAGAACAGCTAGGTTCTCATCATTGAATAGACCTGGCTCTTCTTTGCGAAGCTCCATGAGCATATTTCTGAATAACCATAGATGTGTATTCTCATCTCTGTTGATATATCTGATTTCCTGAACACTTCCTGGCATCTTGCCGTTTCTTCCAAGATTATAAAAGAACATGAATCCTGAGTAGAAATAAATTCCCTCTAAAATGAAGTTAGCTATGCAAACTCTTAGGAAGCTATCCTTGTTTGGATTATCAACGAATTCATTATATAGGTCACCGATAAAACGGTTTCTGTTAAGTAAGTGTTCATCAGTCTTCCACTGGTATAGAATATCGTTCCTCTCAGTAGGATTGCAGATTGTGTCTAGCATATAGCTATAGCTCTGGCTGTGTATGCACTCCTGGAAAGTCTGGATTGAGAGGCATAGGTTTATCTCATTTGCTGTAACATACTGTGAGATGTTAGGTAGATTTGCTGACTGAACTGAGTCTAAGTAAACTAGAAAGCTCAGAATTTTATCATATGCAGTTCTCTCCGCAGGCAGAAGCTTTGGATAATCGCTCTTATCCTGGTGCATGTTGATTTCCTCAGGAATCCAGAAGTTGTTCATAGCCTGTCTGTACCAATCAGAAACCCACTCGTATTTCATGTTGTTGAAGTCATTGATATTTGTTGTATCAAAGTTAATAAGACTTCTATTTCTTACATCAATATCGCCCTCTGGATTAAATAGAGGCTTTTTCATTATCATATCGCTCATTTGATTCTCCTAATCTCATTCTAAAATAGACTTCTTTTAGATTTCTCTATATTATGCTGAACAGCTATCGCAATCCTCTGGATCAAGCGCTTTAGATCTTACGTAGTAAACAGTCTTAACGCCCTCTTCCCATGCTAGTATATATAGGTTCAGAAGCTGACTCATCTTATAGTCATTAGTTATCCAGAAGTTAAAGCTCTGCGCCTGGTCAATATGTCTCTGGCGTATACCCTGCAGCTCTTACTGACCATGTCTGGTCAATGTAATGAGCCTGCTTGTAGTACCAGTATGTAGCCATTGAAAGTTCTGGAGCAACTCTTGGTAAGATAGCACCCTTCTTTTCCTCAAGGAAGAATCTATTCATAACTGGGTCAAGTCCAGCTGTTGTACCTATTAAAATTGAAGTTGAGCTTGTAGGAGCAGTTGCCATTATCCATGCATTTCTGATTCCATTCTCAGCAACGCTAGCCTTTAACTCCTGCCATCTCTCTGAGTTATATTCTCTGCGATCAAAGTACTTTCCGTCCTGCCACTCACTTCCTTCAAATAGGCTATATAAACCTCTCTCTTTAGCAAGCTCATTGCTCGCCTTTACTGCAGCATATCCGATGTCCTCAAATACCTTATCTGCAAATGCGAGATGTTCCTCTGATTCCCACTTGATTCTATTCTTAGCTAGCATATGGTGGTAACCGGAAACTCCAAGACCTATAGCTCTGTATTTCTGGTTTGTAAGCTTAGCATCGTTTATAGGATAGAAGTTCAAATCTATTACATTATCAAGAGCTCTGATTACAGTTGAAGTAATGTCCTCTAGCTCCTTATTGTCGTGAACGTTGATATTTCCTAGGCAAAGTGATGCAAGGTTGCACACTACAAAGTCTCCTGGCTTGGTTCTTGTTACGATTACCTCATCGCCCTCGTGAGTTTCTACTGTTGTACTTACTATCTCAGCTTCGCTCATGTTCTGAGCAATCTCAGTACAGAGGTTTGAACAGTAAATCATACCCTTGTGCTTGTTAGGATTCATTCTATTTACTGTATCACGATAGAAAGCAAATGGTGTTCCAGTCTCAACCGCTGACTTAAGAATTAGCTTTACAAGCTCCTTAAGACCAATTACTCTCTTGGATATTCTAACGTCGTTTACGCAATCCCAGTAACGCTTCTCCCATTCTTCACCAAAGGAATCCTCTAGGCAGTAACCCTTTATCTGCATGATGTCATGTGGGTCCATTAGGTACCAGTCCTGGTTTAGGTTTTCCTTAGCAAGTCTCCAGAAAAGGTCTGGATAGCAAACAGCTGGGAATACATCGTGAGCCTTCATTCTGTCATCACCATTGTTTGTTCTTAGCTGCAAGAATTCAGGAAGATCCTTATGCCATGCATCTAGGTAAACTGCAACAGCCCCCTGTCTCATACCTAGCTGATCTACTGCAACAGCTGTGTCGTTAACAACTCTGATCCAGCGAATAACTCCACCGCTTGCTCCTTCGAATCCTCTGATGCTTCCACCTCTAGATCTTACCTTACCAAAGTACATTCCCATGCCACCGCCAAACTTGGAAACATCGGCGAACTTGGATACACTGCTGTAAATTCCGTCAAGTGAATCAGGTACTGTATCGATAAAGCAGCTTGAAAGCTGATGATATGGCTTTCTTGCATTTGACTGAGTAGGTGTAGCCATTGTAACCTTCTGAAGACTCATAATGTCGTAGAACTTTCTAACCCATGTCATTCTATCTTCACCTTCTTTCAGAGCAAGGTGAAGAGCTATACCTAGGTACATCTCCTGTGGTGATTCCAAAACAACATGTGAACGGTTATGAATCAAATATCTGCTTATTAGAAGGTCTAGTCCTGCATATGTATATAGGTTATTGCGCTCATCATCAATGAATTCAAACGCCTCTTCTATTTCTTTCTTGCTGTAGCTATCTAGGATATACTTTCCGTAAAGTCCCTCTGATGTCAAATAGCGAAGCTTCTCATAGAATGAAGTTAGACCGTAGTTTTCCTCAGTCTTCTTAAGTTCTCTGCTAAATGTGTAGTAAAGAAGTCTACCTGCAATTTTCTCCCAATTAGGCTCCTCCTGTGTTGTAAGCTCAGCTGCTGACTTTGTCAAAAGCTCTAGTCTAGCATCTATAGTGCTATCAGGCTTCTGCATAGCAATATACTTAGCCTCAAGTCTGGTAAGGTCATAATGCTCGTAGCTTGACTGGATTGAAGCAAGAACTGGAAGAAGGTTCTCGTCACCAATCTCTGCCACGAGAGCTTCTCTGATCTTACGCATCTCAGCTCTCTTCTCTCTATAAAGAATGTAGCTCTTAGCTGCATCAAAGCACCCATTAGCCATCATTACACGCTCAACTGCGTCCTGGATTTCCTCAACGCCAGCCTGCTCTCTATCTGCAAACTCTGCTTCAACCTGTCTAAGCAAATCTGCAATTAGATCAGCATCGTGCTCAACTCCGACAGATATAAACGCCTTTTCCATTGCCTTGACAATCTTATCCCCTGAATAGCGTTCCTCTGCCATACTCCTTTTAATTATTGTTTTCATCAAAAAAATCTCCCTGACTATTGAATACATAAAAATACAACATATATTGTTGTTACCGTAATAGTATACCCTATATATGCTAAAATGTCGCCTACTATTTTAAATAAAAGCCAAGTTTTTGCAAGGTTTTTTTGCAAGAAACTTGGCTCAAAAATCTCGTTGTTGAAAATACAAGCGTTAAAGCGATAGCATCTCTTTTATGTCATTTAAAAATTGACTCATCATCCATGCCAAGCTCCTTCAAAAGTGCTTTTAGCATTGTACCTATCGTAGAACTTTTTCTCTAGTCCATAGTTTTTAACCTTAAGATTACTGGTTCCTAAATGCGAAGCTATCTTCTGTCCAAAACCACCAGCAAGAATACCATCTTCAAGCGTTATAACTAGCTTGTGATTCTCTGCTAATGAGTCTAATAGTTCTTTATCAATACCAGATGCAAATCTCGGATTTATCAAAGTAGGTCTAAATCCGTATTTCTCTTCTATAGCCTTAGCAAGTCCTTCGCCCTTTTGATAGAAACCCCCTAGCCCCTATGATTGCAAGCTTTTCACCCTTCTGCGTAGTCTCGAATATTTTCTATCTCATCGATTCCTAATATCTGCTCCCTAGAGTTTGACCTCATTTCCTGGCATCAAAAATCATTACAGGATGCTCTCTTTGTTCTACCGACCAATCAAGAGCAGAAAGTAGCTCTTCCTTTGATGATGGTGAGATTATTACTAGGTTTGGAATATTTGAAAACTCTGCGATACCAAAGATTCCAAGATGAGTTACATCCCTCATGCTAGCAAATGAAGCTGATGTAAGGAGAATTGTTATAGGTAAACTGTTAATACATATATCATGAGAAATCTGGTCATATGCTCTTTTGCATAAAGGTTACACTAGTAAATACTAAAGGCTTAGCACCTGCCTTAGCTGCACCACCTGCCATTGCAATAGACTGTTCCTCAGCAATTCCTACATCGACAAACTGATCTCCTAGTGCAATTCTATCTTCCTTAGATAAATCTAAACAACCAGGCATATTAGGTGTAATAACCATAAATGAACTGTCAGCCTTTGCCTTATTAATCACGTATTCTCTAGCTAAATCGCTATATTCTGGCTCATCGCTCCATTCAACTTTAAGCTTTCCTGTCTCTCTATCAAAAGGAAGTGTCCAATGCCAATTTTCGCGGTCTTTTTCGGCTATCTCGTATCCCTTTCCTTTTATAGTATTTATGTGCATAACAATTGGATGGTCTATATCCTTTAGCTTCTCAAATGCTTCTATCATTTTTGCTATGTCATTACCTTCCTCGATATAAACATAGTCTAGACCAAAAGCCTTAAATATATTGTTTTCAGTTTTACCGCTGGTCTCTCTCAAATCAGCTAGGCTCTTATATATACCGCCATGTGTTTCAGAAATCGACTGCTGATTATCATTTACAACAATAATTAGATTTGATTCAATCTCTGAGCCAGCAACATTTAGACCTTCTAAAGCTTCGCCTCCAGATAAAGAACCATCTCCAATAATAGCTATAACATTTTCCTTCCTTCCGAGGATGTCTCTAGCCTTAGCAAGCCCTGTGGCAAGTGAAATAGAAGTCGATGTATGTCCTATATTAAACAGGTCATGCTCACTTTCTTCTGGATTAGTATAGCCAGAGTCATCACCAAAATGCTCATCACAAATATAGCCTTCTCTTCTTCCAGTTAACATCTTATGTGGATACGACTGGTGAGATACGTCAAAAACAATCTTATCCTTAGGCGAATTAAAGACATAGTGTAGTGCAATTTCAGCTTCAACCATACCGAAATTAGGTCCGCAGTGTCCGCCTATCTTTGTTAGCCTATTGAAAAGAGCTTCTCTTATATCTTCTGCAAGATTCTCTAACTCCTTGATGTTTAATTTTTTGACATCCTCTGGACTATTTATCTTATTTAATACTTCGTACATTGTTTCCCCTTTCCATCAAAGGTTTTACTCTAAACCCTATAGCTCAAATATAACCCCTATAAAACCTGATAAAACAATTAATATTATTGGATGTGGTTTCTTCCAAAGATGAAGCGCAAGCACAAATCCCGCTAATGCAAGAGATGGCCACCTTACAAATTCAGTAATCGATCCTGTATTACCAAAGTTAAATATTGAAATTTCTATGACGCTGAAAGCTGCTGCAAATATAAGTCCCGTCGATGCCGCTCTTAGACCATACATTGAATCCTGAACTAGCTTAGATTCCTTAAACTTGTTTAATAGCTTTGATACGATTATGATGACAATAAACGAAGGTGCAACTATTGCTATAGGACCAAGAACAGCTCCTAGAATACCAAATTGCGTGTAGCCTACATAGGTTGACATATTGATTCCTGTAGGTCCTGGAGTGCTTTGTGCAATAGCTACCATGTTAGCAACATCCTCTGCTGTATACCATCCAGTTTTATGTCCTATATCATATAGAAATGGTAGAGTTGCAAGTCCTCCACCTATTGAAAACAAGCCTGTTGTAAAGAAATAGTAAATTAGTAGTGGTAACTGTTTCATCTACTTCACCTGCCTTTTGGCTTTGATGAGCTGAAAAACAACACCTATAAGTCCGGCTACAATAACTAGTATTACTGGTGAAGTTATCTTAAGAATTGCCAAAATAGCTGTCGCAACAAAGATTAGTGCTGTAAAAACATCTATAACTGACTTCTTACCCATATTATACACAGCAATCAAAATCAGAACGCATACACAGGCTCTGATTCCGTTAAAAGCATGTATGACTACCGGAAGCTCTGCAAAATTAGTTAAAACAGCTGCAATTATGCTTATTATAACTATCGAAGGAAATATGACACCAAGTGTAGCAACCATACCTCCTAAAATACCTGCCTTTTTATATCCTATAAAAGCAGCGGTATTAACTGCAATAACACCTGGGGTAATTTGACCAATAGTAAAATAGTCTAGGACTTCCTCATCACTAGCCCATCCTCTTCTTTCAACTATTTCTTTTTGTATCAGAGGTAGCATTGCATAGCCACCGCCAAAAGTGAAACCTCCTATTCGCATAAACGATATAAACAGTTCAATCAAAATCTTCATAGAGATAACTCCTAAATTAATCCTGTACATCCTTTGATTTAGATTTTAAAAATGGAATATCAACTTCCATCAAAATAAGGCTTATAATCATCAAAATCATGCCCACATAGCTTCGCGCTCTCAACACCTCATTTGCAAATATAAAAGCGATTATGGAGGCAAATACAGGCTCAAGAGTGAATATTAATCCCACATGACTAGCCGTAGTATACTTCTGCTGAATAGCTTGGACAACAAAAGCAATTCCTGTACAAAATAGTCCTAGAAAAAGTGCTGCTATCCATACCGATGTTGACTGTGGTAAACTTGGTTCTTCAATAAAAAACGACAAAATCAAAGTTACAATACCAACAAAGGCTAGTTCAAATACACCCATGTTAAGAGCATCGACACCTTCTGTGTTAACAGCCTTTTCCGTTAAAATGAGGTCTATGGCATAGCACAAAGGCACACCAAGGCATATTATATCTCCGATTTCCGGTTTTAAATTGTCGCTCAGTGTCAGAAGAGCTAGTCCAAATACGCATAGCACAAGACAAGCAAATAGCTTCTGGGATGGCTTTATTCCTTTAAAGATAAACTCTAGTAGTGGTGTAAACACAACTGGAAGTGCACAAATAAAAGCTGCGTTAGATAGAGATGTGCGAGATATTCCATATGCATAGAAAATATAGGTTCCAGTCAAAGCAATACCTATCAAAATGCTATATTTTATAGTTATTAAATTAATTTTTATAATTTTTTTAAAGAAGAATACTCCTAGAACTAAAAACGCAGATATAAATCGAAACGCGTTTAAAAACATCGGTGGCATTTCCTTCATACATAGATCGGTCAGATAGTATGATGCTCCCCAAAACCCTGTTATTAATAGAAAAAGTAAGTCTGCTCTTTTTTGCTTACTCAATGGTCTTCCCTCTTTTTTACTTCTTTTCTCTTAGCTGTAAATTCCTCTACTACAAGCTTATATACTGCTGTACGTGGAATTGCTGCAGGATTAAACCAAGCCTTCTTGCCTGGATGGTAATGATCCATAAGAATCTCAAGGGCATTAAACTTCTCCTGCTCATCCTCTATCATTACTATATGTCCTCTACCTATTACACTTTCATAGGAATAGGTACAATATCCTCTTTCCTCAAAAATACTCTAGTTTATGATTACAATCCATCTCAAAAGATGCTCTATTGTCCTTTTTTAAAAAGCTCTAGCTTATATCCTTCTAATGCGCTGTGAAAAATATAAGGTTAAGCTTTCGTTTTTCAACATCTACACCAAAAATTAAGTGGCAAAATATATGGATAGCCATCGTTGTTAAGTGCTATGCGACATATATCACATCGATCAACTATATCTTTTATTTCATTAATATCTACTATCTCTCTATCCTTGCGTCTCATAGCTTCTCCTTTATATGAAAATAAATATACACTATATTCTATCATATATTATTTTACTCTAAAAGCTACATAAAATCAAATTAAAAAAACGCTGAACTAAGTCAGCGTTTTTTAAACTATTTCTGTTTCTTTCTTCTATATATCGTTCCTGCTACGACTCCAAGTCCAGCGAGTCCTGCTACTGCAAGGTATAGTGGAAGGTTAGAAGTATCACCTGTGTTAGGCTTATTTGGTTTTACACTATCTGTATACTTTAGTGTGAAAGTAATATTATTGTAATCAGTTGGCGCAATTGCATCTGCTCCCTCTGGTAACTGCTTTCCATTCCATTTGAAATCAAATCTTACAGCTTTGCCATTTGAGTTCATGATAGCTTTACCAGAAAATGCTCCGCTAACTTCACCCTTTACTGTATAGTTAGTATTTGGTTTTGCAGCTGAAGTAAATACAGCACCATCAAGCTTAACTTTTAGATTATCATCAACTGACTTTATATCACGTGACAGATCATCGTAGTTAACATAAGTCTTTGCCAGTTTGATTGTTACAGTAACCTTATTTCCGGTTTTCTGTACATTTGTAATCTTGAATACACCCTTATCTCCCTCTAGAGTAGCTCTTGGTTTTGATGAAGTAAATTCCATCTCTGCAGGTAGTTCAAGACTTGATATAAATGTTGTGTCGATATCGCTAAGCGTTACTTGATTTCCTAAAGGATTATTGTAGAAATTTTCTATAGCTGTCATTTTATCCTTAATAGGCTTTTACATCAAGAAGTCCTGTAAATTCATGCTTTGCATTCTTTTTGCTCACATAAACTGAATCGTGTTCTGTTTCGTTTCCGATGAGAATATCTCCCATCAAATCTTCTTCTGACTGCATTACAACTTCTGCTGGAAGTGAATACTTAACTGTATATGTAATCTGATCTAAATCGTTTGGTGCAATAGCATCAGCTCCATTTGCTGACTGCTTTGCAGTCCATTTATAATCAAAGTTAATTGTCTTATTAGCAGCATTTGTAGCCTTAGCTTTAAATGTTCCACCTAAATAACCTGTCATAGTATAGTTGGTATTAGGTGTTGCAGAATCAGAGAACTTTAATTCCCTTAACTGTAACATTTAGATTGTCATCCACGCTATTAATCGCTGTTGAAAGCAAGTTATATGTAGTATAGCTTGCTGGATTCTTAAGTCCTAGCTTTATATTGATCTTATCGTTATTTACATTCTGAGACTTTATTTCAAATATTCCGTTAGCACCTGTAAGTTCAACTGTAGGATTAGCATCTTTAAACTCTAGTCCATTTGGAAGAGTTAAAGAAGCTTCAAACTCTGTATCAAGATTCTCAATTGTTACCCCTGCTGCATATGCTGCCTGGAATGTAGTCTCAAGACGTCTCATCTCATCTTTAACAGGCTTAACATTAAGTACGCCTGTCATATCAAAAACTGCATCCTTAGATGTTGTCATTACACTGTCATGCTCTGTATCGCTACCTATTGTAAGGTCACCCTCTAGAAGACTATTTGTACCGTGATCTTCAGGAAAGCTTGGTGAATCTGGAAGCCCACCTGTAAATGGTACATTTGCAATGTCTGTTACATATGTCTGAAGACCAAACTTAAGCATAGCTGCAAATCCATTTGGATATGTTGAAAAATCACCTTTTGCTGTAATTTTCTCACTTTCAAATTTTTCGGCTTCTGCCTTGCTATTTGCAGTAATTGAATATGGTATCTCAAGTTTTACTGTATGAGCATCTGGGTCAGCCTTATCCGCATTGTAGAAATTTAAGATTCCTGCCCAGTTAACGTCCTTTAGATGTATCTTAAAGGTAACTGTTCTTCCATTAACAGTTGAATCAATACGATTTCCGTCTATCATTGAAGCAGTGTTTGTTTTTGTGATAGTACCGATATCGACATTCTCAGGGAAAGTCACATTATACTCTATATATGCAATCTGATTCTTTCCATCCTTACTATGAGGATAAAGTCCAGAATTAGCAGCAGTTTGCATCTCGCTTTCAACTGCCCCTAGCACTCTAGTCATAGGTACATTTATAGTAAGCTTTCCGTTGTATTTTGCTGTGTTAGCAGCAACATTTTCTACCGTTCCTTCTGATTTTACATACTGAGCTATAGGTAGTACTGTTGCGGCACTAGCAGGTATAGCAGTTAATAACTGGCTTACAATCATAACAAATGCAATTGCGAGCACAAAGAGTTTTTTACCATGCGTTTCTGTTCTCATACTAATCCTCCATTTAATTTTTTAGTATTATCTTCATCCATAAAAAATGCTACATATATCTATATTAAACAGTGTAGCAAAATGTATTTCCGGCTCATTTAAACGATATAGCGACTCATTTTACTTCTAAAATCAAGCCAATACATTTATACACTTTGTTAAAAAAATATAAACATATTATATTGCACAAAAATTAGTCAGAATATCACTTTCCATTTTTAATATTGACAGACTAATTATATCACATATAAAAATTAATTAAAGTATTCCTCATACATAAAGTTATTTATAATTTAGGAGGAAAAATGAAAACATCCACATTAAAAAGAAAAACTATTTTTCTGCAGTAATATCTACTGCACTTGCAACAATTCTTGTAATCGGAGGAACTACTCTTGCCTTTGCAGATGAGTCACACACTATAAATAATTCATCCTACCAGTCGCTTCAAAGTTATTACAATGCTAACAAGACTGCAATGGATAGCTCTAATGAATGGCAGTTTGAAAAAAAGACAGATAAATGTTGGAACATCAAATAATTCAGATCCCGAATTTGAAATTCCATCAAATATTACATCGATAAAGGGTTATGGTGATGAAACAGAAGGAACAGTTTTAAATCCATATTACTATAACAACAATTCCCCTTACTATAAAAACTGCTAATAACTCAAGTACCACTCTTGATAATCTTTACTTTCAATAAGGATAATAATGGATATACAGTAAAGCTTAAAACAGGTGATAACTCAAATACAACTTTATAGACAACAGTAAATTTGGTAATCTTAATTCAGGAGCAAAGCTAGAGATTACCACTAACAGACTTGATAATGGTACAGTAGGAACAGCATATCGTTCTACAATTAATTTCAACAAGTCTCTTGCAACAAACAATGCATCAAGCATTCAGCTAGACCCTACACAGGCAGTTGTGAATACGAATATAGCTGGCCTTACTGCAAGACTTATCGATAATGGCAACGGTAGTTATAGTGTAGTTGTTGAAGGCACGCCAACTGCTGAGCTTACAAACGGAATTGTAAATGTTGCTCTGGTATATGGAAATGCAGCAAATGGTGGATTCAGTTTTAATATTCCATACTATGTCAATATTGCAGCTGCACAACCTAGTCCTGTAAATCCAACTAATCCAGTTGTAAATCCAACTAATCCTGTAGTGAATCCAAGCAATCCAACATCTCCATCAAATAACGCTGCTTCACCTTCGACTACAAATATATCATCACAGTCAATTAAAACATCTGCTCCAAATACCGGTGATTCAAACAATATGCCAATAGCTATTTCTGTAGTTATTATGTCGGGACTTGCTATGGTAACATTAATTTATTCAAGAAGATGCATATCAAACTTAAATAAGTAGACATGTATATCAAAAAGGCCTTGCACAATGCAAGGTCTTTTTAATCTATTTTAATATTTTTCTTCACAGTTTTTCTTTTAGCACTGGAACAACATCTTGAACAAACCAAGGATTCTTTGCCTGCCATCTAAAATTCAAGGGACTTGGATGAACGATTGGAAAATACTTAGGTAAATACTCATCAAAGCACCTGACTGTTTCTGTAAGATTCTTCTTTGTCCTACCCTTGAGATAGTAATCCATAGAATATTTACCGATAAGAATTGTAAGTTCTATGTTGTTTAGCTCCTTAAGTATAGGTCCATGGTATTCCTGAGCAATAAATTTTCTAGGTGGCAAATCACCTGTTTTAGCCTTGCCAGGATAGTAAAAATCCATTGGAACTATTGCAATTTCTTTAGAATAAAACGTATCTTTATCTATACCCATCCAAGAAATAAGGGTTTCTCCAGATTTATCATTAAATGGAATAAGTGATTCCTCCACCTTTTTTCCAGGTGCCTGACCTACGATTAGAATCCTAGCTTCCTTATCTACTTGAAGTATTGGTGGTATGTTCTTATTTGTATATTCGGCATTTCTTCTATCTAGTTCAATTTGCTTTATTATACCTTTTAGCGACATAATATAACCTCCGATACTGAAAAACAAATACCTCACCATTAAATGGTGAGGCTTAAATAATATATAGCTTATAGCTCTATAACCTTGTTCTCGCCCTTTGCTGAGCAAAGCATTACTGTGCCAGTCTCAAAATAGAATGCTGGCATTACATCATCTTCCTTTGAGTAAACTGAGCTAATAACATCGATATCAGAATCCATGATAGCAATTCTTGCCTCACGGCTTTCATCCTCAGCTACCTTACCATTTATTCGAATCCATGATCCATGTGTATTTAGTCCACAGATTTCAACATTACCATTCTGTTTAATCTGGTCATATACAAGCTTATGGTTGCAAGAAATGAAGTAAATCTTGTTATCATGTTCGCAAAGCACACTGATAGGACGAACAAAAGGCTTACCGTCTTCTACTGTCGCAAGGAAAAAATTGTTGCATTCCTGTAAATAACCCATTATTTCTTTTCATTTTTTCTCTGTCATATTTCTACCTCCACAGATCATTATAAAAATTTGTTTGACTTATTGTCATACAAATAATTTACTATTTGCATTATGTATCAAATTGTAGATAAAATCAACTACTTTGATTTATTTAATATTATGTTTCTTCATCCTATCTTCGTAGATGTCATTAATAATCTTGCGAAGTTCTTCTTTTTCCTTTTCTGGAATCTCTCCTTCTCTCTTTGCAACTGCAAAAAGCTCAGGATATTCCTTTGCCATAAATTCAATTGTTTTAGTCGTAGCATGTCTTCTAACAAAGAATGGTATTTTTCATCCATGCCTCTGGTACAAGTGCTAGAATTTTTCTTTGCTGCTTCTTTATCGCTTATAATAGCATATGATAGGCCCTTCTCTATTTGTTTTTGTTCAATTTCTGTGAAATCCTTCTTTTCCATTTCATCTCCTAACCCTATTGGATGCGTCATTTAATTTTACACAATGATTATACCCCTATTTTTCATAATCAAATCGATATTTTTATTCAATTTATTTTGATGAAAAATATTGAATCAAAAGATTAATCTTTTTTTCATCCAGAATAAAGAAGACCCTTACATTTGCAAAGGTCTTCTCTTGATACTATTTAGTTTTAGATATTAGCTATGAGCGAGAGCTTATTCCTCTTCCTCTTCTTTTTTCTTCTTAAGAGCTAGAAGTGTTAAAGCTGCTCCAGACATTGCTGTGAATCCTGCATATCCAAGAACATTTGAATCGTCACCTGTATTAGGGTCCTCTTCCTCTTGATCCATTAGCACCACCATTGTTTGCTGGTGGAGCAACTGCAGGTTTTGAGTTAGCATCCTTAGGATTTGAACCCTTTGCTATCTCTTCAACGTCTGTAACTCCATCGTTATCATCATCTGGATCTGTTACATCAGGATCTCCGTCTCTATCAGTATCTCTCTGAAGAGTGATTTCAATGGTCTTTGTAACCTTTGATCCATCTGGGTTTGTTACTACTACTGGTACTTCAAATGTTTTAGTCTCTTCGTTTGGACCCCAGTTAGTTACAGCTGGTGTTCCGCTAATAGTCTTTGTAGTTGGGTCATATGTAACTCCATTTGGAAGCTTTGACTCATCTACTGTTACTGTAGCATTACTATTTCCTGGCGTAATAACGATGTTTGTAACTGGATTTCCTTCAACTATTGTCTGAGTTGGATTTGAGATTGTTGTTGGTGATACAGGTGTGATTATTGCAGCAGGTCTTGAATTTGCATTCTTAGGATTTGAACCCTTTGCAATTTCTTCAGCATCTGTATATCCATCTCCATCATCATCTGTATCTGTTACATCAGGTGTTCCGTCTCTGTCAGTATCTCTCTGAACAGTAATTTCAACTGTCTTTGTAACCTTTGATCCATCTGGATTTGTTACAACTACAGGAATCTCAAACTTTCTTGTTTCCTCATTTGGACCCCAGTTCGTTACAGCTGGTGTTCCGCTAATTGTCTTTGAAGTTGGGTCATATGTAACTCCATTTGGAAGCTTTGACTCATCAACTGTTACAGTAGCATTGCTATTTCCTGGTGTAATCACGATGTTTGTAACTGGATTTCCTTCAACTATTGTCTGAGTTGGATTTGAGATTGTTGTTGGTGATACAGGTGTGATTATTGCAGCAGGTCTTGAATTTGCATTCTTAGGATCTGAACCCTTTGCAATTTCTTCAGCATCTGTGTATCCATCTCCATCATCATCTGTATCTGTTACATCTGGTGTTCCATCTCTATCAGTATCTCTCTGTACTGTGATTTCAACAGTCTTTGTTACCTTAGATCCATCTGGGTTTGTTACTACTACTGGTACTTCAAATGTTTTAGTCTCTTCGTTTGGACCCCAGTTAGTTACAGCTGGTGTTCCGCTAATAGTCTTTGTAGTTGGGTCATATGTAACTCCATTTGGAAGCTTAGATGTATCAACGGTTACTGTAGCATTGCTGTTACCAGGTGTAATTACTACGTTTGTGATTGGATTTCCTTCAACAATAGTCTGTGTTGGGTTTGATACTGTTGTTGGGGCAACTGGTGTGATTACAGCAGCTGGTCTTGAGTTAGCATTCTTAGGATCTGAACCCTTTGCGGTTTCCTCAGCATCTGTGTATCCATCGCCATCATCATCTGTATCTGTTACATCAGGCGTTCCATCTCCGTCAGTATCTCTTTGTACTGTGATTTCAACAGTCTTTGTTACCTTAGAGCCATCTGGGTTTGTTACTACTACTGGTACTTCAAATGTTCTAGTCTCTTCGTTTGGACCCCAGTTTGTAACATTAGGTGTGCCACTAATTACTAGCGATGCAGGATTGTATGTAACACCATTTGGAAGTTTGCTTGTGTCAACAGAAACTGTTGAATCTATATTGCCTGGTGAAATCTGAACATTAGTTATTGCATGTTTATCAATAACTGTCTGATTTGAGTTTGTGATAGAAACAGGCTCTACTGGTGCGATTATACCTGCAGGAACTGAACCAGAGTTCTTAGGATCTGATCCTTTAGTTCTCTCGTCTGCATCTGTGTATCCATCGCCATCATCATCTGTATCTGTTACATCTGGTGTTCCATCTCTATCAGTATCTCTCTGAACAGTAATCTTAAATGTCTTGGTTGTTGTATTACCTGTAGGATCCTTAGCCTCAACTGTTACTGTAATCTCTCTTGTTTCTTCATTTGGACCCCAGTTATTTACAGCTGGTGTTCCACTGATCTTGCCACCTGTATATGTAACTCCATTTGGAAGACCTGAAACCGTTACTGTAGCTGTTGGATCATCTGTTGTTACAGTAATTTCGAAATTGCATTACCCTTCAACTACTGTCTGATCACCTATTGCATTGATTTCTGGTGCCTTAACATCCTTCCAAACAGCATAAACTTCTTTTGCAGATGTAATATTTGTGAGGATATTAGCGTCAGCTTCTGTTGCACTTGCAGTTGCAGCCCATCCCATGAACTGGTATCCATCTCTTGTTGGTTCTTCTGGCTGCGTTGCTGTACCACCTACTGCATTAACAACCTTATCTGTGTTTGTGCCATCAGCCCACTTACCATCATTAGGATCAAATGTAACCTTAATTGCACCAACGTTAACCTTTGTGTCTGAAACCATTGGATTTTTTCCGTCTGGTGAATAAGCAACTAAAATAACCTTATCGCCATCCTGGAATGTTCCAGCTGGGATATTAACTTTAAACTTTCCTTCCTTTAAATCAGAGAAAGGTATTGTTGTCTGAGCCTTAACTGGCTGTGTTGTATAATCTGTGTCATCAGCAACATACTTATATGCTTTTACGATAACATTACCTGCATTCTGATTTGTAGCTTCTAGCTTCTTTGTAGTATCTGCAGGATTATCATATATTGTCTTAGGTACTGTTCCCTCGATTACCTCAGCCTTATTTGACTCTATGTCTGTTGTTGTCACATTTGGCTTAACAACTAAATACGACTTTGGATCTAGGATTTTCGTATTATCTGTTAGATATTCCTGTGCATCAGGTACACCATCACCATCTGTATCAACATTGAACTTATTTGAATCAATCTCATCCTCTAGGAAGTCATAAAGTCCATCCTTATCAGTATCTAGTACCTCTAGGAATGCATTTGAATAGGTGTTCTGAACAATCTTGTTAGGCTTTCCACCGTCTGGCTTTCTGATATTAGGAAAAGCACTTGATGAATCTACAAAGTCAGCTGTAAGCCATGACTCAAAGTTTAGCTGCTGATTATTATTAGTAATATATTCATTAAGAGCCTTTGCAAATTCCTGATTAGAAACATTGCTCTTAAGTTTATATTCAATAGTATAAGATCTTCTCTGGCCTAATACTCCATAGAAAACCTGTGAGTCTAGAGTGCTTCTTACCTGAGTAACTTTATTCCAGTCTCCGCCTACTATACTTAGTGATGGAGTATCCTTAGTTGAAATTACACCATTACCATTAGGATCAACTACAAGATTAATTGGATTTGATGCAGTTATATTTCCTGAAGGTGTTGATACGCCAAGTCTAACATTATTAGTATCAATATATTTTAGAAGCTCTTTAGGAATCACTTCATTTATGTATAGAACCCATCCAGTGTTTGCCTGAAGGAAGTTCTGATCAGGCTTAAATGATACAGTTGACTTGATAACTTTGTTCTTAGCATCATAGCTTACTGCTTTACCTGTGTGTCCACCTGAGAAATTACCATCCTTTGACTTAGTGCCATCAGAACCAAGCCAATTTACTCCTGTTCCTAGGTAGTACTCGTTTCCGTTGCTTGGATTACTTGGAAGTGTTGGCACATTAGTGTTGTTCTTTAGGATAAATCCATTATCATATCCCGCCTTATCGGCTTTACCATCTGATCTAACCCAAAGAGTTGTAAAGTCAATTCTCTTTGATGCCATTCCTAGGCTATCAAGAGTCTTTCCATTCTTTAACTTAATTACAACATCTGTGTTTGTAATAACACCAATTAGACCTGACTGTACAGTCTGGTTGTTAATTGGAACCTTCCAAAGTGCACCATTTGCTTCTTTCTCGAACTGAACGCCATTAACTGTAATAGAATCTATCTGTGTGTAGAATTCGTCATCAAAGAAGTTAAGAATATATCTTCCGTTGTATGGGCCTTTATCAGTACCGCCCCAAGTTCCTGGAAGCTTAGCCCACTTTGTTATAGTTAGATGTATTCCGTCACTATCTTCTTTTGGTGTAATCTGTTCTAGCATAATCCAAGACACCATCAGTTTCACCGCTGATAGTGTAGTTGGTCTCATTAACGATTGATCTTGGCTGGCCACCCTCAGCACTTGCTGTGATTGGTGTCAAAAACATCATAAAGCCTAGTACACATGATACTAGTCCAACTGATAGTTTTCTCGTTCCATAGCGTGGCTTCTTCTCTTCGCCTTTTCGTTTCTTGTCTTCAATTAACTGTCTAAAAATCTCAAAACGATCCATTTAACCCTCCTAATAAAATATCTTTAAAATCACATACTGCAATATATACATGTGAGTAAACTGACAAAACATTCGTGTATTAATCTTGTACAATTAAATATTGCTCTATTATTATACACATTAATCATTAAATTGACACTGTGAATATTTTATAATTATTGATTATTTATGTTTAAAGTGCATCTACCGGACAGCTTTTTACACATTCCATGCATAGTATGCATTCAGTACCATTCTTTCGTCCTCTTGAATTATCTGTTACATCTACATCCATAGGACATACACGCTTACATTTTCCACATGATATACACTTTGATGTATCACACTTAATTCTTACTACTGAAAAATAGCTTGCTGGTTTTAAAAACACTGTGATTGGACATAAGTATTTACAAAATGCACGATTATCTTTGAATATGAATGCCAAGGCAATTCCAACTATATAGTAAATTATGTTCCCCACTATAAAAGATATGAACATTATTCTTTCTATATTTGCTATGTGTGCGAGGAATAGCATTATGACAAAGCTTAAAGACAATAGAAACATTATGTATCGAATCCAGCCTATCTTACTTCTTTCATGATTTTGTGTCACCTTGTATGGTAGAAAATCTAAAATCATGGCGGTCCAGCATGCGTATCCACACCATCCTCTACCAAATAGCAAAGGTCCAAATATCTTTGCTACCGCATAGTGAATAGTTGCAGCCTCAAACACACCTATAAATAGATAGTACCAGAAGCCCTCTATCTGCATGTTTTCCTGATTAATAATCCCCAGATATACAAGCATGTATATACCTACTAAAAGCTGTACTACACGCCGAGCATGTTTATACTTAGCAATAAACAAGGCTTGTCCAATACTAATGGACAGGCCTATATAGCTGAAATTCATTAAGTAAAATAGATTGTCTTTTGTTAACCATAAGCTAAATGCAATTATCTCAAATAAAATTAGCGTAGCTATTGGCATAAATTTCTTGTTCAACTTATATCCTAATCCCCAATATTTTGTATTTATAAGTACCAACTATATCTCGATCTTAAGAGAATCGCCTTCTAAATAGACTGCCTTAGACTCTCTAATTGTAAGCTTCTGTTCTTCAGACATTCCTATAGTTTCTCCATCAAGAAGTGTGACATCTTGATCTATAATATAATAAAGGATATTGCTTAGAAAATCAAACAGATAGTTGACATCCATATCACTATTTATGATTTCCATTTCAAGTTTTCCAAATTCTTCAAGTCCATAAGAGTGCATGCTAGTTTTACCATTTTCTTGAATTAGGCCAATGTATATCCAAAGCTGTATTGGAAGCATGTCTTCGTTTAACATATCGGCAAAGTCAATGTAAACTGCCTTTGGTACTAGAAGTGTTGCAGAACCCTGATATACACCTATTGCAGTATCGCAAGTTCTAAGTAATGAAGCATTAATTTTTGTAAGCAGAGAATACTTATCTACTGTAGAAGCATCACCGCTCATAACAGATAAAATTGCATGATGAGTATGTTCCATAACTTCTGTCTCAGCGTTATCCCACATATATGAGAACTGGCAAAGACTCTCAAGCTCTTCAGATGGAACGGGTGCAGGCATAAATGCGAGTGCAACAAGCTCACCATCTATACTGAAGGTAGCTACCTCATCGTTTCCATCCACATCTTTAACATCAAGCTTCCAGTAATTTTTTTAAGATCATCAACTATAGCATCTAATGAGTAGCCTTCCTCACCCCTAAAAAGCGGCATGGAAAGAACAAGCTTTTTTTCTTCACTTACTTTGTTATTTTCTTTATTTTTCTTACTAAAAATTCCCATATAAAGTCCTCTCAATTATAGTTATTTACGCTTAAGTAAACGTGACAAGAGCCCCTTCTTAGGTTTGTTTACATTTTCATCATTTGAATTACCAATTAGCAATTCAGTATTTGTCTTCTGATAAACTACATTCTCAGCAATTTCGTTTTCATTCATTCCTGTGGCTTCTTTCACCTGTTCCATAGCTACTTCTTGATATATGAGCGCACCCTCAGGATCGCAATTCATAATATCTGAATTACAACTTGAATTGTTTAGATCAAATGGATTAACCTCCATAATTTCAGTAGCTTCCATGACTCCACTGTCTGTGCCAGCAGCATCTTGAAGAGCCTTAATAAATACCCTAAGATTTGCTTCACCAAAGGCCTCTAAAATAGCGCTATGAACTTTTTCATCATTCTCAATATCAGCTAGGAGTTCCTTCACCTTATCAGGACCGATAAAAACACCTGATGAATAATTCTCAGTAATTGTATCGCTTCCTGGTGCTGGTACCCAGCTTGGAATAAACTCTGCCCACGGCGTGCGATATTTATCCATCTCTGGAGTTCTTTCAATCAAAAATGAAAAAGAAGAGCCTCTGACATATTGATATTTACGAAACAGGCCGATACATGCTGCCATCGCGTAGAGAATGCCTTTTTCACTAGGAAACTCTGTGTATCTTGATGCGATATCTTTGATAATAAATTCATATTTTTCACCAAAGAAACCCTCTCCCTGAGCTTCAATTACACTCTTTAGTATACTTTCATCTCCATCTTTCATTGCCTTTACTGGCTCAAAGAACCAGCTGTTCATCTCATCAATTCTAACTGGATGATATGTTATATCAAAACCCATTTGCAAGTCTCCTATTTCTACTTATCTTTGTTATTTCTTTCTCTTAGCTTTTTCTACTTTATCATTCTTGCGTTCTTCTAGCTCTGAGATTTGATTTAGGAGGAAGCTCTCAAAGTCACCTTCAACATCTATGGTTTCATACCAATTGAAGATAACTATCTTTCCTTCTCTATCAAAGCAAAAAATTTGATCTCCATCTCCTATTACCGAAAAGAAAGGAATGTAGTCCGTAAAGCCTTCATCATGAAGTTCTTTGGTCTTTACACGAATGTCCAGCCAATCAGGTACGTTGTCAGATATACCATAAACCATGATTCCACGGCAAAACTCCCAAAACGGAGCAACTTCGTACTCTTTTGCCATTGGCCAGATTTCTTCTCTAACCTCCATATATAGACCGCCTAGAGGAGACATAGTAAATTCCTTAAAGTCTTCAGGTAACTTTACCTTGAACTCATCCTCATATGCCTTTACATCTTCTTCTGATGGTGAATTGTCTCCACATGCGAATACCTGATATGTATCACGGTCATAGTTTCTAAAATAATCATAAACTTTTTCAATAGACATATATACCTCACTATCCTAAATAAATATACTCGCAAACTATGTCGCATAGTCCGCCATTTGCATCATAACCAAAATAAACAGGATATCTTCCATCCCCAAAGCCTGATTGTATCATTGGAATTGACAGTTCAGAATTTGGAATCTTAAAGTTAATCCAGTCACCACCATCTCTTTGATACAGTGGATGTTCTTTAGCGCTCTTAGCAAAGATTTCTGCAAAGAAATCGTCATATATATTCTTTCCTGGATTTGCTGCATTCCACTTTTCTTCAAAATCACAGTACGCATTTCTTGTATCAACATCAACAATGGTTGCAAGTCCTGCATCTACATTGAATCCGAAAATACTATCTTCATCAACATCATCAAGATTTTCATCACCCTTTAGGGCCTCATAATATTTGATAGGAGTATTATCTGAGAATCTCACTCTACTGAGAACATACCTATAGTTATCCTCGCTTATCTTTGCAACTAAAGTCTCAATGCGAAAAGTTCCCTTTGGTACAGATGTTAAATACGGCTTCTCATTTCTACCTAGCCACACTAATGGGTCTCTTACAAGTATGTCTCCCGTAGGAAATTTTATTTCACCCATATCTAATACAAACAATTCCTTACCATGAATTTCTTTCATCTTAAAGCATTCTGCATAATTTACCGGCGAAGTAAGAAGTTCCTTAATTTCTTCATATTTTGCATTCCATTCCTTTGATGGCTGTAGCTTTTCCATATATACTCCTTTGCTTAGACAAACTTATCCATTAAGTCCATCGCATTCTATCTCATAGTTACTGCTTACTATCATATTTGCAAGATGTCCGCACAGATAATCCGGTTCAGCATCCAGATCAAATGAAAATTCACTGTTCCTTCCATTTATAAAAATATATATGTTATTTACAAACATAGCATCTCTAAAATCATCTTCAGTAATTTCGGTATCGAATTCTTCACTGGCAAATTCTATGCATTCATAGTTTTCCTCCATGAACGCATCGATTACATCTAGCTTATTATCATTTAACCATGAAACCTTTTCTATGAACTTTTCTATTGCTTCTTCGCTTTTATCTACATTTTCGAAGATAACATCAGTTTCTCTACCCCATATATTCATTTTCCCAAGATATGCACCGCTATAGATACCATCCTCTTGCATCGTAAACTTGTTACCTTCAATCAAAATCATATTATCCATGTATCAGACCCCCATAATAAATAAGTTAATTTAATGCATTTAGAGCGTTTAAGATATAAGTAAATTATCAGCTATTTTTGATTATATTTTTCAATATAAATTTATAATTATATGCATCAAAAATAACCCTTGGAAAATAGATTAAACTAAATCCAAGGGTCAAATCTTTAAATATTATTTTTGGTTGGTAAAAACTATCTTCTTCTCTTTATAACCCCTACTGTAGCAATCGTTGAGCCTGATAAAATTATAATCATCATATACAGAAAAGCATTTGAACTGTCACCTGTCTTAGGCGGTGTCTTAGGTTTAGGTGGAGTATTTGGTGGAGGTGGTAATTTCGGTTTGTCCTTGTTTGTAATAACGTAGCCACTAACCTGATCACCTGTTATCTGCATTACAAAATCTCCAGTTAATCTTTCTTTTACAGTGTAAATATAAAGCTTACCATTCTCATCATATTTAGGAAGATTACTAAAAGTTAGCTTCCATTCTCCTGTAGGATTAGGTCTCATTGTTTCATATCCAATGTATAAAGGATTATCTCTATTATCTTCAGTTGCACGATAAAGCTCTACTTCAATGCTTGTAGGAATAGCAGTAGCTGATGATACCTGCCATCTCTTCGTAACATCAACTGAGGTTAAATCACTATCTCCCATGATAACAGTACCATTTGATCCTATACCTGCACCTCTTGTTGCAGACTTGTTTCCTGAGATTTTGACTCTTGCAAGCGCTTTTGCATTTGCGTCATCCTTAACATCTGTAGTTAGCGAAACATAATCATTATTTATTGCCATCAGACGTCCGGATAGCTTATTCAGCGGCACGGGATTGCCGTTTTCGTCCTTCCATAGATATGCTGTTCCACCCATCATAAATGGTGAAATTTCATATGCTGGATCACCGCTGTGTGTACCAAAGGCAGTACTTGCTAGAATGTACACTTCATTTGCAGATGCAGCATTGTTATTATACAGTGCTACACCGCTTTTAACGTAAATATGCGTATCTGAGCTTGGACAAGAAGCATAGCCTCCTCCTTCGAGCTGCGCGATATTTTCAGTTATAAGTGCATTTTTTATCTTTAAAACTCCATTATTGAAGCCAGTACTCTCTGCAAAGCCGTTTACGTATATTCCACCGCCTCCAAAAGCACTGCTTCCTAGTCCTGATCCTAGCATTTCGTTATTTATAATTGAACCACCTGAGATTGTTGCTGTACCATGTGCATCTCCAATACCAGCCTGTATAAAAATACCACCACCTGATGCTCCAGATTTATTACCACTTATGGTTCCACCTGTCATCGTCATGTTCTCTGGTGCATTTGACTTAGTGTAAGTTCCTACAGAAATTCCACCACCTACTTCTTCTGAATAGTTATTGCGAATAACCGCATCGCCACTTATATTCAGATTGTTGAAAGTCGTACGACCAGACCATGTAGCAATACCGCCTCCAGATGCAAATGTACCAGGACTTGACAGAGCACTATTATTTTCAATAACTCCTCCTGACATGTTGAAGTTTGCACTTCCACTTAGGTATACTCCTCCACCCCATGTAGCCTGATTATTTTTTATAGTTCCACCCGTCATATTAACTGTGGATAGATCTATATAAACAGCTCCTCCAACAGCTATGTTGTTGTCCTTTACGATGTTATTTTGCAAAACAGTACCATCTTTGATATCTACATTGGCTCCTCTGATATATACAAGATTTCCTACGTTAGAATTACTGCCTTGCATAGCAGTCTTATTCCCATCGATAGTTATATCATGAAGAGTAGCATCGTTATCAATTCTAAGAACATCACCTCTGAAAGATGAATCTCTTTTAAGAATTGCATTAGTTCCACTTAATGAAACATCTCCACTAACAAAAACTGTACCTGTAACCCATATTGTCTTGACTCCCGGATTTGCCGCAGCAATCTCCTTAGCTTTCTCAAATGTTTGAACAGCATTTTCTGCCGTGCTAGCATCCTTTGTGTCATCGCCTGTATCACCATTAAGATAAATCTCAGTAGCTGAAGTAGGCAAAGCAGCAAGTGAAAGCCTTCCTGTAACTAGCCTATTATTCACGCCCTCGCCTGCATAAGCATTAAATGTGCTAAACCCAAGCGTAACAACTAAAATAGAGCTTATTATTGCTGCCAAAAATCCTAAGTTTTTGCTAAATCAAAAATAAGCCCTGAATTTGTTTTTTCTCATATTTGTCCCCCTTAAACCAAAAACTCTATCAAAAAATGACCTTTGTATTAAATACACTGAATTGTAGTCTTATCATTTCACTTGTATCTAGAAATCATTTTTCATAAAATTTTTCTAATTACAATATAACATAGTTCAGCTTTTTTACCAATACATTTATACTAATGAATTTTAAAACATACATCTAAATAAATATAGTGTTATAATGGTATTTAGATATTGAATCAATTTTATTTGTTGAGAGGGTTTTTAATGGCTTCATTCGTATTTGTTTTTACTTTTTTTATTTTATAGGCATTGTGACACTTTCAGTTACGCTTTTCATGTATTTTTAGATTAGTATTTTCCGTTATAAGACATAAAGAAGTTCCAAGATGGATTTACAAACTTGGACAAGCTTTACAGGGACGAATGCCAATCAAATATGATAATGTGACTGATCTAGGTGCTCTTGCCGAAGCAAGTTTTGCTATCATTACTTTGATACTGACAAACCTTGTATTAGGATATTTTTTTTATCAAAGCTCAGGTAGTCTGGATTTTTGCAATATTTAAATGTCTAAAATTACAGTTCTTTATTGTATTGGTACACCGCATTGTGATGTTTATAATTAAATTAATTTATGTAAAGCTGTCATCTAACAAGAACATCCACCTATATTCTCCAGTAAATGCAATACTCGGCGGATTCTTCATAACAGCCTTTGTCATCATGCTTTGCCTAGGTCTTTCAGGGTATCCAGAAAAACCTGTTAATGTACAGATATCAAATGTTAATGTGACCATTGGAAGCACGCAAGCCTCTGAGCTTTTTAGCAAATGGCTTTTAGCTTTGAAGGAAATACAGCAGATAGCAAGATCACAAACTCACATAACGATCATTTCTTTTATGGCGAACGCGTTCAACTAATTCGCAACGGAAAATCCTATGGTTATGTTTATTTAACACCAAAGTGGAATGATACAGACAAACTAAAAGACTGTGTCATTACCTACTACCGCATATCTGGTGATAATAGTCAGCTATCTGAGGTTAAGATAAACAATATTGATATATCAAAACTAAATCTTAGTGATTTTAAGAGCAAAGATTTAAAGAATATCTATTCTCTAGATCCTTTAAATTCAGAAGAAATTCGGCTTGAAGATGACTACACTCTGGTTATGCAAACCAACGAATATTCTCTATGGAAGAGATACAGAATAGAAGCTAAGTTCTATGCCGATGGAAAACTAGATAATTATAGTGTTGGAGCACAATATGAAATGTGGGAGTAAGCTGGTAGCCACTCCCATATTTTGATTGCTATTTATTTTTTTCCCAGATTATATCCTTAACAAGCTTATATGTTTCCATAAACTTGAGATGAAAAGCCTCTTTATCCCTCGTTATCTCTTCATATATATCATTGAGCGTTTTAGCCGGCGCGAGAGTCCAAAGAGAATATGGATTAAGCTCGATTTCAGCTATTTTTTCTAATTTATCGAGTATTAGACCTAAATCCTTATGGTTAAACCAACAGTCCGTATCGACAGCAAACTCCTTACCATCGGAGTTATGTGAAATTTTGATATCAAAAATATCATCAAGACTGAAATTATCATCTAAATTTACCCCGACATTTTTAGATAAGTGTGAACATGCAATCTCGCTATTTAAAAAGTCATCCACGCTCGGCTTATCTTTTTGCAATAAACGAGTACATGCTAAGTGATATTCGATTTTTCTCGGCGTTTGATTTATTTCGGATACAAATAGCAAACCGTATTCGTCTTCAAATTCAACGCTAATTACATCTCCCTGCGTAAAGTAAGGCTCGCGCTTTACTCTCAACTTAGGCACCTTGATAGGTCTGGGATTTTCGCTTTGAAGCTGTATAGCTAATTTATCAAGGGCCCTTTGCCTTTGTGACTTCGCCTTGCTGTCAATTTCAAGCCAAAAGTCATCAGCCCCATTCTCAATTAGCTCAAGCGCCTTAGTCTTTATATCTTCCGGAAGATGTCCTATCTTCCAAAGTGAATAAGCAAGCGCAGTCCAATAAATTTCTGTGTAAAAATCATCTGTGCAATAATTGCTCTCCTCATCTAAGATATCAGCAATTATATTATCTATATTTTCACCGTCCTTATATCTTTCGACTATAAAATTATAGATGTCATAGCCATCGTCGCTATCTATAATCTTTACTCCATCAATCGCCATTCTGTTCTATAAGCTCCCTACTATGTTTTCTACAAGCTCAGTGATATCCTTTGAGGCATAGAGAATTTCATCTGGGTCATGGATATAACAGATTACTTGTGCCATGTCACCATCCTCGTCAGGATCAAAGTCTAGCATTAAATAACAGCTATCACAGTACTGTGCAAACGGAATCCATTTCTCGTTAAAAAGATATGGCTTTATTCTAGTATCGCGCATCTCCTCAATATCTTCATCAGAAAAATACTCAGGATAATCTGTTAGCAAAGCATTCTTATTTTGAAAATAGCTCTTGCAGTTTTCAATTTCTGAAAGGCTCATTAGATTGAAGCACATATAGCGTTCGTCAATCTCACAAGGCAAAATGCCCATGTACTTGCTTCCATTTTTGTACTTATACAGCTCCTTGAATCCATCTGGTAGGCTGATTCCTAAGCTTTCTTCAAATTTAGAAAGTTCATCATCAGAAGCTCCTTCTAGTTCAAGATACTCATCATAATATTCTTCTTCAATAGGATCATCTAAATCCCATTCATCAAAGTTCTCGCAGATATACTTCTCAATTAGCTTTATGTTTTCAATCATTCCCATTGCGCTTATCTCCTTATATGTCTCCGTCTATAACTTTCTGAAGGTATGTTGATATATCTTCCATAAAATCCTTGAAGCTACAAAGATCATAAAGTTCCTCATGCTCAAGGTCATATGCAGAAATCTTCTTGCTCTTAGGATTCCAAACTATATAAAAGTGATCATAATCACCAGTTGACTTTGAAATCCTAAGAAGCTTTTTTCTTCCGATTTTCATTGGAATAGTTTCCATCAAAGGGAAAAACTCAATATAATCAAAATCACAATTTTTAAGTTCAAAGCGAAGCTTATCACCTTGTAAAAACTCAAGCAAAGACTTTGGAATCTTGTATGGTTTAAGTTCGTCAAGCTTATTTTTGATACTATGAAAATCCTCAGGCTCAAGTGCCTTAAAGTAATCAGCCATCTCCATATCGCCCTTTTCTACGGCAATGCTGTACGGCCTCATTCCATCCTTTCTGTCTTAGTAAAATCAGCACCTTGCTCTACTAGATATTTACACATTTTTAAATCAACATATCTAGCTGCAACACATAGCGGAGTTGGACAAAAAGAGTAGACATCATCAGGACGATTGAAGTTGATATCTACACCTCTATCAATAAAGAAATCAACCGCCTCATAATTACCTTCACTTACAGCTTTTCTGAAGGCTGGACCTCCATATTTTTTTACACTATGACCAAGCTCGTCTATCAAAGCCAGATTTTCGATTTTGCCTCCATATAAAGCCTGCTCAAAGGCATCTGTATCGACCATGTTAAAAACATCGGTTTTCGCACCCTTTGAAACCAAATATCTTATCATAGGCTCATCACAATAGCGTACAGCTAGAAGAAATGACGGATTGTCCTCGTCATTTAAATCGGTTCCCTTATCTACTAGCCATTTTACTGACTTCTCCTTGTTCATAATCAAAGCAAGGGCAAGTGGCGAAAGACTTGTATATTTTGAAAACTTGATTTCTTCATCTAGGTCTAAACCCTTTGATAGTTCTTTATCAAGCATATTAATATTCTCATCTATAACATAACTAGCAAGCTCTGGTATGCTATCATAACTACCTATGTCTTTTATTTCTATCATAGTATATCTTTTAATCCTTGCTATTCTCTAACTAGAAACTTACCTTTACATTTTCACGCTCAGCTAGGTTTTGCACCTCAAACATTGGCTTAGCAGAGAAATTAAATATCTTAGCTACAATTGCTGATGGGAAGGTTCTGCATTTGATATTAAATCTCTTAACAACAGCGTTGTAGTACTTACGTGAGTTTGCAATGTCTTCTTCAACATGATTTAGCTGGTTCATAAGTTCCTTAAAGTTTTCATTTGCCTTTAGCTCAGGGTAAGCCTCAGCTACCGCAAATAGGCTTCTTAAGGTTCCAGTAAGAATATTTTCATTTTGTAGTTTTTCTTCTGTTGTTGATGAACTTGCTACGGCAGATCTTGCAGCTACTACAGCTTCTAGAGTCTTTGATTCATGAGCAGCATAACCCTTAACTGTTTCAACAAGGTTTGGAATTAAGTCATATCTTTTCTTTAGATATACGTCCATGGTTGCAAAACCTTCTTCACAGTTTGCAGACAACTTAATAAAACCATTGTAACTTACAATCAACCATAGTAGTAGCAATACTACTATTCCTATAATTACATAAAGTAACATATCAACACCTCATTTTCTTATTAATATAATGCAATAACTTATTGCTATCTTTGATATATCATAGCACCATATTGATGCTTGTACAAATATATTGGGCTTTTATTTTGCTACTTTCGCTTACCAGGCACCGCCACCGCCACCGCCGACACCGCCGCCTGAGAATCCGCCGCCACCTCTGAATCCTCCACCGCCACCGGTGAATCCGCTGCCTCTACTGCGACCCATAAATCTTCCAGGGTATGTCTTTGACACTTCAATTTCTGTTCTTAGTTCAATATTACTTATCATCGTATTAACTATCATAGGGTTTAAAGCATTTTGTCCAAATGAAGTGTAAGAGCAATGGTTAGGCACCGATATATTATTAAACTTTGAAATCCATTTATCTGTTAACTTAAACACATATGCATAAGGTAAAACATCATAGAAATACGATGGATTTTCATCTACAAGCTCATTGAGCCTATCGAGCTCTACAGTTTCTATAAAGTTCTTAAATCCGACAATTTGACCAAATATATTTTCGGTTATAATCGCTTCTGACTTTTTATCCCGTTTATTAAAAAAAGGAAGAAGTATCAAATATATTATAAAAAGCTAAATACAGATATATTGGTGTTAGGTATCTGGAGATTGAAAAAAATAAACATTTAGTGCAATTGCACATATTCCATAAAGTATACCAAACAATATTATATTACGTATATTTTTTTGATGCATTACTCATTTTTTTCTGTATGATATTTTTCTTTACTATATAACCAATCGATAAAATGCAGATAGCTGTAATTAGAATAATTCCACGTGGAGGAATATCCCAAATTTCGGTGTGCAATCTATATAAGTAAAATAGCAAGGTTGATACAATTCCGACACCTCCTAATATCTTAGCAGTCAGTTCACGTTCCTTAGATTTCTCAGAGTAGAATGATTTATCTCCTTCAAATTTTTTTCTATAATACTTGTGCAAATTTTTATCAATAGATTTTTCCTAATTTTTTTACCGGCATCGTCTATGCTAATCTGTATGCCTACGCTTCTTTCATATGTCGAATCAAATAAAGCTACGTAGAAATCATTTACATAATTTTCTTCATTCTCAGGAGTCTTTAAAGATGTAATCATAATCTTGTGTTTATCTTTGTTATCCTCTATTTTTTTATGTATCCTTTTGATGCTAAATATAAGTAAAGTGAAACAATATCTTCATTATCGATTACTTCGTCTGCCAGATATCCGAGCTCTGCCGATGTAATTCCATCCGGCGGATTAAACATCACAGGTATTATAAGATCTTTATTTTTGTGGTTTGCATACTTAAATACTGCAATAATAATTATAATTATTAAAAGTAAAGCCATGTTAAAATTGATATTCAATCTATTACTTGGAACATCAACCCAGTAGTTTTTTTAGGTGTATCTACTTGAAGTGTCACTCCGTAATTTGCCGGAAGCATAGTTGCCTTGTAATTCAGCGTATTGCTTTTCTTATCGTATTTCCACTTAGTAGTTTGCTTAGTACTTCCAAATTTGCCTACATAGCTTTTCATCTTTGAATACGGAAAGTCATCAGGTAACTTAACCGTTACATTTGCATTCATGATGATCATTTCCCAGTTTGTTGGTATTACATTGATATTTATCTGCTTATCTGCATTTGTTGTAACGTAATTTTCTATTTTGTATTCAATTTCATATCTTTTTCTTCCAAATACAGTTCTATCAGGGACTTCCGATTGTAATTACCTTATTACCTTTCACAATATTCACATTGTAAGTCTCAAATGGGACTTGTATATCATTTATTTTTTGTAATTGCCCGTAAGTGGAATAGACCTTATAATACCATGTTTATTTCGATCTAAAATTACACCGATTTCCTCTTTAACATTATAGCTATAGTCCTTATTTACCGTGATTTCAACATTAAAATAGTTTGTCGTTGCTCCATAAGTCTTGAACTCATCTCTTGCAGCTTCGCTGTTTGGTGTTTTATCAAATATTTCATTGATTTCATTGGTTTCATTGGTTTCATCGTAATATAATTTATTATAATCATAGTATTCACTGTTCCAAATATCGCTTTCTTCTGCTTCTTCTGCAAATGCCGGTACGATGCTCAAAGCTATAAGTAACATAAGTAATGCTATAACTATCTTTACATGCCGTTTCTTATTTATATTATGCACATACATACCTCCTTTAATATCACTTTTTAAAATAATTGAATCACTTCACAACACGTGCAGGTAGTTTACAGTTTACCAGGCACCGCCACCGCCACCACCGGCACCGCCGCCTGAGAAACCACCGCCTGAGAAGATACCACCACCGGCATCTGGATTTGATACAGAGATTCCATCAAAGGTAGTTCTTTCAATGCCATGCATCATCCAGTGTACATTCATGTAATTAAAGGCAGTCCTGTCGTATTCAGCGTAACCTTTATGAGATGGTAGCTTTATATTTTCGAACTTTTTGACCCATTTTTTGGTTAGTTTAAATACGTATGCATATGGCAGTACATCATAGAAATACGATGGATTTTGCTCCACAAGCTCATTTATCTTGTCTACCTCGGCTAGTTCAATGAAGTTTCTAAATCCGATGATCTCTCCATAGATTTTACGATTATATGCACTTCTACTCTTTATTCCTATTATAAAGAATGGCAAAACTAGCGAATATACTGTGATTGCTATATTTACATAAATAGGTGTATCACTTTTGCTTAAAAATAAGATTAATACATTTAGTCCTATTATGAATAATACATATGCAATAGCAGAAAATAGCACACCAAACATACTCTTCGATGCTTTATTTGACTTTCTATAGAATATTTTCATTCTCAAGCTTTCAAGTAGTGAACCCCACATGGTAGCAATTAGTATACTCATCACTATTAGCGATATTCCTGTTACTAGATTATCGTAAAAAAACTAAATGTGACTTGTATATGGTAAATAATAGTGTTGTAACAAATCCAATATATCCAATTATTATTGACGTAAATTCGAGGTTTTTACTCTTCTTAGAATATATACTCTTTTCCCCTTCAAATTTCCATTCAATCTGGCTTTTTATCTGTTTATATGATTCACCTATATTTTCACCAGCCGTCTCTATATCTACTTCTTTGCCAATTGTATTATGTTTAGTTGATCCAAATAGTGCTTCATAAAATTCATTAACGTATTCTGGCTCATTCAAAGGTGTGTTTAGAGCCCTTATGATAGTATCCTTCCTGCTATCTCCCTCTATTATCTTTATGTATTCCTTTGATGCAAGATAAAGATAAAGTGAAACTATATCTTCTCTATCAACATGCTCATCTACTAGATATCCAAGTTCTGCAGGCGTAATGCCCTCAGGTGGATTAAACATTACCGGAACAACAATTTCCTTATCCTTTTTACTTCTAAGTTTGATGACAATTATAGCCGCTAAACAGGTAATGATGATTCCAACATTTAGTGGATTTGTCCAGCCTTTGCTTGGTGCGCCTTGCCAATAGCCTTCTGGAGCATACGCTAGTAAGGTAATGCCGTATTTTGATGGGATCATGTTCGCAGAAAAATAAAGTGTATTATTTTTCTCATCGTATACCCATCTTCCGAAAGTCACTTGTGCTTCCGTAGCCTCCAGTATAGCTCTTCATATCGGTGTATTTAAAGTCATCTGGCAGCTGTACTTTGACATTCGCGCTCATGATAATCATTTCCCAGTTTGTTGGGATTACGTCAATATATACATGATTTTTTGCATTCGATTGAAGGTAGTTATGAATGGTATACTTGATTCTGTAGCTTTTCTCGCCTTTGACTTCTCTATCTGCATTTCCGATTTTGATTACATAGTTACCTTCTTTTTTTCTTACTTCGTATTCGTCACCTTCGACACTTATATTATCAATCTTATAGTTTCCCGAGATAGGTATATACCTTATAATTCCATGCTTACCCCAATTAAACAAAGCATCAATAGTCTCCGTAACCTCATAGCTATAATCCTTGTTGACCTTGATTTCAACATTAAAATATCTAGTCGTTGCTCCCTGAGTGATAAATTCATCAACAGCATATTCGCTGTTTGGAGATTGGTAAATGATGTTTTTTAGCTCTTCTGTTGATTCACCCTCTGCGAATGTAGGAACTACAGCAAAAGAAATCAAAATCATAACTAGAATTCCAATAATGCTAATGTGACGTTTCATATTAATCTTAAACATATGCATATTTTCTCCTTAGTTTATTCAATATCTGTACAAACTGCATATGGGATATTTTCTTTTCCTGCAATAACGTAAAGCTTGTTACCATCAATCAACATTTGTTGATATACTGACATCTCGAATTTGTCAAATTCGAGTCTTTTATATAGGCTTCCGTCTTTCCGATCTATCAAAATCGGTTTATTTTTCTCATCGGACAAAAGCACATAATCCTTGTAATATAGAAAGTTAGATGTTCCCTTGGTATTATAGCTATATTTTATACTTCCATCACCCAGGTTCAGGGCAAAGAACTTTCCGCCTTTTCCATCCGTTCCAAAATACAATACGCCGTCTTTCTCATCAACATCTGTATAAAGATATGCACCTAGATTAGTCTTCCAAACAACTTTGCCTGAATCAGCCTCTCTACACGCCATTATAAAAGCTGAATGCATATAAACCTCTAGATTTCCAAATTTATACACCTTACTGTCACTGTATAAATTATCTAAAGGTTCAGGTGCATCTCCTATAACTTTGAGCTGTGTATCAGTCACCTCTATCAATTTCTCTAATGACTTTCTATACCCCTTATATTTCTTTGTATTAATTATGAATCTCCCATCTTTCTCATAAAGCTCGCAATCCAGAGCCGAGATATCGTCTAGATCCATAAGACGAATCTGTCCATGATTCGTAAAATTAGTGGAAAAATTGGTAAGTATAAATCCATGCATATAGTCTTTTGTATCATCTACCTGAGCAGTATAAGATACACAGCTAAGCACTGCGATTTTATTCTTTATCTTATATATTCCTATAGTATTATTTGCTCGTATTTCAATGTCGTCCCAAGTCAAGGGATATGCTATCAAAGGATTCATATTTCTTCTTCTCCAAGCTCTCTAAAGTTATCTACATGATATCCGAAATAGCCTTTTCCGGATTTTCCGATAAATATTCCATGCTCAGGCATATTAGTGATTTCACCTAAGAAAATCATAGGTAAATCATCGGAAAACGGATATTCAATTTGTATATCTTCCTTTATCGTAACAAGTGTTTTTTCTTTAATCATCCAAATCACCAAATTAATTCTAATAAACCTCGTATATCAAATCTTTGTCAGCATTAAATTCATCATCAAATTTAACTAGCAAATATAATTCTCCTGCGTGAGATTCACCTGCATAGTATCCTAAAGCAAAGGTTCCATAACACCCACTAATATCAAACATTACATTTGTAAGTTCAAGTTCTTTTGCTTTATCATCAAGCTTTTCTTTTATGGTTTGAAGAGCAAAATTATCAAGAGTCTCAAGCTCTGCAGATAGTTTTGTCATTAGGCTTTCCTTGATATTATTTAAGCTATCTTCATTGTAACCTGTAAAGCTAAATTGTACTTTTTTTGAAAGCATGTGGCTAGTAAAATATATGCCTCCTGAGGTTTCTTCCCAGTTTATGCCATTAAACAAAGTTAGTAGTTCATCTTTATACATAAATCACCTTTCTTTGTTATGATTCTAAGTTGCATATTGCTAAACCTTCATTCCCATCGCATATGAACGCATGATTTCCCCATATATCAATTAGCCTGTATGAAGAACATCCTCGTGGCATAGTAAAATCTATAACCTCATTATCTTCAATCTTGATAAGTTTCTGTTTTCCTTTCCATTCATCTGTTTTAAATATAGGTGATATTATCAGCCATTTTCTATCGCCTGATATCTTTCCTCTTACACCGTGTTTTCCCTTGAGCCTACTCAAATTATCTCTTCCCCATATCTTTTCTATAAATATTCCTGTTTTAGAAATCTCAAGGAACCAGTAATATCCTATAACTCCCATTCCTGCAGGATTAATAATGTTTCCTTCAAGAAAACCGTATATTTTCCCCTCTTTTTCCATTATCGATCCTATCATTGGGGGCTGATAGTTAAAATCTACCTTATCAAACTTACCGTCTGCACGCTCTATTGCATCTAGATGTTTTTGTCTCATACTTTCATTAGCATATACACAGGTTGCATCAGCTAACCACTGAGCCTTTTTACTTGCAAAATCAACACTTAAAATAGCAAAGCTATTTGTAGCTTCTAGCGAATTTCCACACCTACACACGATTGGAAATCTACCATTTTCACCACATACAGCTATTTTCATAGGTATTACATTTACTGGCCAATCTTCGACTTCTATTTCTTTCCACTCCGCATTTATGTCAGTCAACATCCATAACTTCTTTGTTGCAGGGCATAAAAGCATAACGCCTTCGTCACACGATAAAACCACAGGTTCCTTCCAGATATCTCTCTCATCCTTCGCTTCCGGACTTGATATATATCTAAATGTATCATCTTTTATCCATACTAAACCACAACCAATATCTTCTATCTCTGATGTAAAAAACACGATTTCATTTTCCCCGTGTGCTATCATGTTTTTTGCTGCAGCTGGACTGTACTTAAATGATTTATCAATTAACTTAGTCCCTTCAAATTTGAAAATTTTTAATTATTTTTTTAACTTCATGCTCATTTGTCCTTTAATCGTAATAATACACCCTTACACAATTCTTTTTTAATTTTTTCCTTAGCTCTGCAATCTCTACTTCTTTACCCTTTGATTTGCCTACGAAAAAAAGCTGTGTTTCGTCCGACACGCATAGATATCGAAATAAAATATCTATCTCCGTTACATCTTGGTGCTCGTACCAAATTAATAGTAACACTTTCAATGTTTTTTTATGAGAAATTTCCTCTTGCCTGGCATTAAACCGCTATGTATATATAGATATCCATCTTTGATATTATATGATGATGAAAACTTTCCTCCGCTTTTTCTTGCTTATTGAAAGTCTTCTATATATGATAATCAAAGATGTGAGCGCTAATACTATGGTAATATTCCTAATAAATCCAACTTGAAATATATCGTTAAAAGCCAGTTAACAAATATTTTAAACCCATTATTTTTCCTCTTGTTACGTTAATTTAAGAATTTGTATAATCTACTTTTTCCTGTACTTCTTTTCCACTGAAATGCTCTATATCTATTTCGAACATCTGCACAGCTCTTCCAGAAGACATTATCTCATCAGTAATTAATTCTTCGGTTGGATAGTACTTTCTTGCGAGCTTTTTTAGTACTTCTATTGAAGCTTCATCTTGATCAAGCAGATGGCAACGGCCAAATACAACTACACTCTGTAAATAAGGAGCCCATTCTTCATCCCTAAACGTCTCTCTACCGAAAACCGTAAAGCAAACCTTGTCATTTGCATTGATTGAATCATACTTATGTCCACTTCTCGCACCATGGAAATATATTTTTAGGTTTGCTTCATCGAACAGGTAATTAACTGGTATCGCATAAGGATAAGCATCATCACCTATAACGGCTAAAACACCTCTTCTAGACTCTCTTAGAATCTCTCTAGCAGTTTCATCTGCAAGTATATTTTTCTTTCTTCTAATCTCTCTAAACATATCTTCCTCCCTAGCTACTCACTTCAGCGAATTTGATTGCAATTTTGCTTTATATATGTACTATATTTTATCACATTTTCCTAATCATTAAAAATTAAACCTGCTTATTATATCAAAAGCTTATAATAAAAAAAGCCTAAGCGTAAATTATATGTACCCTCTTTACTGGGTGTCCAGTAAAGAGGGTACATATCAAAAACAACTTAGGCTTTTTGTTATAATAAATCTAGGTCAGGCTGATTTTTGTTTCATAATCTCAGATTTTTATATCTATACTTTATGCTTAACGCAAGAGCTGCAGAACTGAACATTAATGCTATCAACATCATAAAATCATTTTTCATCCCCTGTATTTGGGTTAGGTTTCTTTGGCTTTTGGATCTGGATTTGGTGGACTCTGTGGTTCTGGATCTGGCTCAGGTTCATCCGTTATATTTGTAATTACAAAACCTTCGTTCTGATTGCCGGTAATTTTAGTTTCATAGCCCTCTAGCGGCGTCTCTTTTACATAGTACTCATACTTTACAGGGTCACTGAATTCCGCTACGTAATACTCTTGAAGATTTTTGAATATGTATTTCCAATTATTATTCTTGTTAAGTATTACATTTCCAACAGATTCATCAATATGTCTTTGTCTAAGTGTACCTGTATTGACATCGTAATATTCAATATCACATGTCCTGTAAATAGTAACTTCTACACTGTCCTTCCTCTTACCTATCCATTTTTTCTCTACTGGCACATCTATCAAAGATTTATTTACTATTATGTCGCCAAGTATACCATTTGCAAATCCAATCGTATATTCAGGGACAAATCCCTCTATAGGTACTTCTCTAACTTTGTAAACATATTGATGGCCATCACTCTCATCAAAAATTGGATAATCTTTAAACACGCCAGTCCAGTTTGTTGCCTTTGAAATCTGAATCGTATCTACAACATTACCGTCTTGTAAAAGTTCCACACTGATAAAGTCTGGAAGAGGTCTTGATGGCTTTCCTACTTCTTCCCTTGGTTGAGGAGATGAATTTAGCTGAACTGGTGTAAACGCTAAAGATGCAGGTGATGGAGTAACTGGAATTACATTCCATACTTTTCCAACATATATATCACGTAAAGCAAGGCTTTTAATTACATACCCATCTACAGTATTTCCAGAAAGCTTACTTTTATATTTTATCCCATCGTCTTCTAATCTAAATGCTATACTATAGTTTATTTCTCTACCTGACGGATCGAATTTAGGCTGATTAGTAAATACATGCTCCTTTTCATAGCTTCTTATTCTAACTGTTTCCTTTACTTGTCCATCCGCGACAAGATCAACTTCCATGTTACTGCTTATAAACCCAATCCACTTAGTTTCTACAGATATATTCATGTTGTTTGCTGGATCTTCTGCAAATGAAAAGCTTTTGCCTATGACAAATATTGAAATTAATGTAGCAAATAATGCCAGCCCAAGTAAGTGTTTTTTTCTATTAATCTTCATAAATTCTCCCTTAATTTAATCTCAATTTAATAACCCTTTCATGTAAATTAAACCATAAATTCATACATTTCGCAATAATAATATATGATTTCATATTTCGTTCATTAATTAAAAATATCACACTGAATACAAAAAAACTCCTTGCCACACGGTAAGGAGTTACACATCCAAGTCTATTTAACTTTTTTGCATCTATACTTTATGCTTGTAATCAATGCTCCTGCACTGATTATTAACCCTAGGTACAGGTATAGATTGCTTTCGTCACCTGTGTTAGGCTTTGGCACTGGCGGCTTATTAGTCTTTGGGGCAGGCGGTGTATTTAGTGTAGGTGTTGGTGGAATAAACTTCTCATTTGATATTATGAATCCATTATCTTCACTACCATCATACGAAACCTTAAAGCGCTTGTCTCCAAATTCTAGATGACCATTATCTTCACCGACTTCCTTCACGGTGTATTTTATTTCATTATTGTCGTTATCATACTTATGTAAATTTGCAAATATATGCTTCCAGCTGTTTGCCTGGTTTAGTTCGATTGCCTGGACTTCCTCACCATTTGCAAGAAGCTTTACAGTCACACTTTCTAAAGTGTCTCCACTCCACTTCTTCTCAACTGGGATTGAGATTTTATCTACAGTATTTTCATTTGTAATTACAAAGCCATCATCTTGATTTCCTGTTATTACTGAATCATAGCCTGCTATCTCAGTCTCTTTTACGTAGTACTTGTATTTAGATGGCTGACCATTCTCCGAGAGGTAAAACTCATAGACATCCTTAAAAGTATGCTTCCAATTATTTGCAGCATTTAATTCTGCTGTTGCTACTTCTTCATTTATAGTCTCTTTGACGAGATTTCCATAGTCATCCCAAGATTCGGTCTCGCAGGTTCTATATAAGGTGATGTCAACGCTATCCTTTCTCTTGCCAACCCACTTCTTCTTTACGGGTATATCTATTACCGATCTATTGATGATTATTCCATCGTCACGATACTCTGCAATATATCCTGGAATTGGATCCTCCTTAACGGTATAATCTATTGTATGACCGTCATCAGCATACTGAGGAACATTTTCAAACTTACCTTCCCAGTTATCAGCTTTATAGATTTTTTTTGAATCTATTTTCACGCCATCTGCATAAAGATAAACTGTTATTGAGTCAGGTATTTCTCTTTTAGATTTCATAGACTCGTCGTCTGCATCAACGTTTCCGATAGCATTTTCGTTATCATAATAGGTACTAGCATCATCCATCACATCTAGTGCAAGTCCAAGAAAATCCAGTGAAGTTGGACTAGGAGTTCCTGGGGAAACTCTTACGATAATCATGTTCCATGCTTTATTTACGTTAATATCTCTAGACGTGACAGATTTTATCACAAAACCTTCTTGTGCATTTCCGGAAACCACTGTATTGTATTTTAACCAGTTGTCATTTATATGATATGTTATTGAATACTCAATTTCCTTGCCATTATCATCATACTTTGGAAGATTCCTAAAAACATGTCTCCACTCTGATAAATCTTGCTGTATTTCTGCAGTTCTAAGAGTTACAGTGTCTTTCAGTTCTCCGTTTGCCATTAGATTAACTGTTGTTGGTGGATAATAGGTAGCATTCCACTCTACTCTTACACTTATATAAATTTTCTCTGTCCCAGAAACCGCTCTTGCTACTCTTCTCTTTGGAAAACTGCTCAAGTTAAGGTCCGAGCTATCTGTTGTAACTCTTGAATTAGAAAGATCTAGCTTAGCATCCTTTTTCTTTAGCGCATCTTCATTTTCTGACTTAGATTCATCATCACTAGCCTTTGTTTCATCCGTCTTTGATTTATTATCAGATATTAACTGTTTATCCTCTGTATCAGAATACAGCTCTGAATCTGCATAAGTAGACTGTATCGCTTGTCCTAGTACTAGAACTATCGATAATATGACTAGTAAAAACAAGCTAGCCCTTCGTTTATTTTGTCTTTCTTTCATTGTATTCCCCTAATAATAATCTCTATTTACCCCAAATATATTTCTTATATTTTTAACCCAAAAAGTCTGAAAATAAAACATTTTTTAATTAATCTTTGTGAAATTTTTATATCAAGTTTGATTTTTTTATTACAAAGAAAAAAACTCCTCGCTATATTAAACAAGGAGTTATAAATCAAAATTATATGTTCTTGCGTCTGTAAGCCATCGCAGATATAAGTGCCGATGTACTTAAAAGCAACAAAGCATATAGCTTGAAATTACTGCCATCACCAGTGTTAGGTGTCCTAGGCTGTGGTGGGTTCTTAGGAGCAGGAGTTTTTGGATTGATTTCCTTATTTGTAACAACAAAACCGCTGTCCTGATTGCCAGTTATTTCTGTATTATAACCTGGAATATTTTTCTCTGTTACGTAGTACTTATACTTAACCCCATCTTCTCCTTTTGGAGTGTAGAATTCATATAAGCTAGAAAATGTATGCTTCCAGTTATTTGCAGCATTAAGCTCTACTGTAGCTACTTCTTCATCTACTTTTACCCTCACATGCTTATTTAATGTATGGTCAAATTTCATATAGTCACATGCTCTGTGTAATGTGAGTTCAGCTTTTGATTGACTATTTCCTATCCATTTCTTTTCAACAGATACATCGATTAAAGATCTGTTTAAAATAATGTTTCCATTAAAATAGCTAGTTTCATATCCAGCTAACGGATCTTCTTTAGTTGTATAATTAATTTCGTGTCCATCATTCTCGTCATATCTAGGATAATCAACAAATCTACCTTCCCAGTCATCATCCTTTGTTAGCTGCATTGTTCCGACAACCACCCCATCTGCAAGTAGATGTACTGTGATAGCATCTGGAATAGGTACGCTCGATGCCTCTTTTGGCGCTGATATCAAAGCATCAAAATTCGGATCATCCTCTTCTATAACTTCTTCTGTTATTGTTGCGTCCCTAACCTGTGCTACCGGAACTTCAGGCAAAGACTCTGGAGCCGTAGCAGGTATTACAGAATCTAGGTTTGTAGCTATCATGCCAGTCATTGTATGCGAGCATGCAGGTTCAGGATTCCCCGGATCTAAGCTTGTAGTTTCCATGCCGCCCATTGTAGGAGGACACGCAGGGTCAGGATGCCCTGGAATAACTATGTTAGGCATTACGTTCCACACCTTACCTACATAGATATCTCGAAGTGCTACAATCTTAATTACAAAGCCATTTGTAGCATTTCCACTTAGGCTATATTTGTATTTTACACCATAATCTGCTGCTTCATATGTAATTGTATAATTGATTTCTGCACCGACTGAATTGTACTTAGGTACATTTATAAACTTGGATTTCCAGTCTGTGTCGTATGTTATAGTAATAGTTTGTTTGAGTTCGCCGTCTGCCATAAGATTAACATTAACAGGAACTCTATAGCTTCCTTTCCAATCCACTTCTACTGGAATGTCAATATTAGATGATGTCGCTGTTTCAGCATAAGTTGATTTAGCGCTCTGACCAATAATTAGAATTGCAATGAAAACGATGAGCAGCATCAAGCTAGTCATACGTTTTGCATGTCTCCTTTGCATATTCGTTCCCCCTTGTTTTTTGACACCGTGTCATGTATACCAATATAATTTATTAAATCATATTTTTCGTTAGAATTGCAATATTTTTGGTCAATTGTGTATATTGAGTCCGATTTATTTCTGAAAAAGATTTTGCTAATAATTTTACATATATCATACCAAAATAAAACGAGGAGTTTAGCAAATAAATGAATTGCCTCTCCTCGAATTACGGGTTTAAATTAATCTATAAAGATTTTATTATGCTCTTCTTTTTTTATAGCCATGATTTCAATAAATATTGAACCTGCAATTAGGAATGTATATACATATCCTAGGGCTTCCTATATCGCCTGTATTAACAGGTCCTGATGCATTTGCAACACTAATTTTACCACATTAAAATTCTTAATAATAAGCATTAACTAATTTAGATTAGCAAAGACTAACCCACTTGTCAATATCTATGTATTGAAAAAAAGTGACCCTAAGCTTATGATTAACGCAGCTCACGGTCACTATTTATAAGGGGGTATTATTTATTTAACTTATATCTTGGGGATTTTTAAAGGTGGTATTACACCTTCTATAAAAATTTTATCAAAATTTAAAAATAACTAATTTATTTACTTTGAAGCTTTCGCTTCTACCTGCTTCAGCTGCTTTTGTCAGGTTTTTGAATCATCTGTCCAAGCTGCTTTAATACCTGTTCAAGAGCTTTAGTATCTTGTTTTGCATTATTTGAGGTTGAATTTCTTGATCCATTTTTGCTCACCTGGGCCTCCCTGCGGTGGCTGGCCTTGTAAGTTTCCTGGACCCTGCTGTCCGCCTGGGCCTCCCTGCGGTGGCTGGCCTTGTGAGTTTCCTGGACCCTGCTGTCCGCCTGGGTCTCCCTGTGGTAGCTGGCCTTGTGAGTTTCCTGGACCCTGCTGTCCGCCTGGGCCTCCCTGCGGTAGCTGGCCCTGTGAATTTCCTGGACCCTGCTGTCCGCCTGGGCCTCCCTGTGGTGGCTGGCCGCCCGGTCCATTTGACCTCCTTGGCTTCCGTTCTGTTTATTCTTAGAAGCCTTCGATCTATCATTTGTAGTCTTAGATTTTTCGGAGGATTTATTGCTCTTACTTGATTTTGATGATTTAGTGGTTGACTTGCTTGTTGAAGCCTCTTTGGATGAACTTACCTGTGTGGTTTCTTTATTTGAATCATCAGCGTATGAGGTACTTGTCAATAGCGACGCTCCTCCAATACTTGTTACAGTTAGAACACCTGCTAAAAGCGATGCTGCTAATCTTTTATTTAATACGTCTTTTTTCAAGACATCACTTCCTTTCTGCATTTAACTTTGTGATTTAACTTACCTGCATTATGCACCATGCAAATGTAGAAGGATTGGCGAAAATGTGAAGTAAGCATACAGAAAGAAGCAATAAAATGTGTATATCTCGTGTATGAATATATATTTTTAAGCCCATATAAAACAAGCCTTGTAAATTCATGCTTTACAGGCTTGCAAATATTGCTTTTTTATTTATTTTTTTTGTATATTATTCCTGTTATTCCATGCCATATACATGTAACCGGATGATAAATAAGCATGCGTGGTCCGCTAAATCTCATGACATTACGAATCTTTTCCTTCATTTCAGGTGAATAACAATGCACAGTACAGTTATTACAAAAGGTTTTCGTTTCCATAAAAGGACATCTTTCACTTCGCTTCTTGGAATACTCAAGTAAAGCCTTGCATTCCTCGCATAATCCATCTGCACTTTGATCCTTATGATTCTTCTTACAATATAGCCTAATCATCTGATTGACCATATTCTGCTCTCTTTTTCTTTTTAATTCAAGCTTATTATTGCTCATATTCTGTCCTATATTATATGTTCATTTGATGCTAAGTGCCTTAGCTACAGACTTCTTTATTATTCTATTTTTACATACTGTTGCTATAATAAAAACAGGAAATATAGATTGTCCTAGTACTTAGTGTAATCCTCTGGTGCATACTCGTCAAAATGGATTTTCTTATCAAAAACAGCCGTTTCATCTATATGTGCAAACGTGCTTTGCCCATATTTTCTATATCCACTATGTCCTGTGCACACGACTTTAACTGGCTTATTTTTAAGAGTCTCTCTAAGCTTTACCAAGGATTTCTTGTTCATATCTGGAAACTGAGTAAAGAAATCAAAGAAAGGATATCCCCCATTTTTATTAATAGCAAGGCAGTCTCCACTAATCAAAATGCTTTCATCTACAAGGTAGCACATATGACCTAAAGTGTGACCTGGCACGTGAATAGCTTCAACCTTTATTCCATTCACATCGGTAACTTGCCCATCTGAAAGTAAAATGTAGCCTTGTTTTAGACTCACTCCAACACTAAGCTTTACGAAGCCTAGCTTGGTCATTCTGTGCATCTTACCAGTAATATACTGTTCTTCATCCTTGCCAATATATACTTGAGCATGTGGAAAAATGTTATTTCCATTTTTGTCAATACCACCGGCGTGGTCGACATCAACATGAGTTATGAATACATGTTCAATATCATTTGCGTTTATGCCTATCTTTTCAAACTCCCTCTTAACATTTGGAAAATTCCTGTGACCAGAATCAAACGCGATAGTCATCCCTTCTTTAGTATAAAACCAGAGATTTACATCATCTTCCCGAATACATGATATTCCACCATAAAAAATTCCTGAATTTGATGGATTTACAGCTTTTGTTCCCTTCATTAGGTGTTTCTTTACATGCTTATCAAAGAAATATATGGTTCCCACAAAATGCTCCTTATTGATAAATCAAGCTAATCAAAGCTCTACTAAGAATCAATTTCCTTTCTTATAAAATCGCAATATGCTGCGTTATCCCTAGTAATCTTGGTGCAGTGACCATAGCCATCCCATAATTTTAAATTAGCATGTGGATAGTTCTTCGGTAGGAATTTTTTTGCACTCTTTAAATCAAACTCTTTTGATCCATACGTGAAGAGGCACTTTCTCTGTTCTGCTTCTGTCAAAACTGGAAGTTCAACAAATGCACAGTCATGAATTATATTTAAAATACTTTCTTCATTCATTGCAATGAATGTATCTGCCATAACCGATGCTTTTTCACCGTATAGCTTCGTCATCTTTTTTACTGCAAGCTCTCTATTTTCAACTGCCTTTCTATGTTTTTTTATAAACACTTTTTCTTTATAAAAAAACTCCTGAATCCATGAATTTTTGCCAGAGACTGCATCCCTCAAATATTACTTTTTTAATCTTGAGATCTTTGTATCTAAGTAGTTGCAAGAGTATTACGCCTCCTAGAGATGCTCCGTACGCAAGTTCGAGTTCTTTTATTGCATGTGATTTTAAATATTTGTAAATTTCTTCAGCTTCCTCTTTTGATGTATGGTATGTTTTATCTATCGACTTACCGTGAGCTGAAAGATCTGGAATTATATATCTCAAATCACTACCTAAGTTATCTGCCAGTTGAACTTTCATTCCCTCTGCTGAAGATAGCATAGGATGAATAAATAAAACAGTCCTTTTGTTTTCTGAATTTAGATCGAGAGCCTTCATATTGCCTCCAAAGTGTAATCTATCAAATCGTTAGTTTACACTAACATCCTAACACTGTGGCTATCAAATTTCAATACCTTAACTTAATCAAAATGAGGAGTAGACACATTTATCCACTCCTCTGATTCTTATTTATTTACTTATAAATCCATGCTGTTTAAGAAAATCTCTAGCTACAGTTTCTGCAGATTTTCCTTCTATTCCTACCTCATAGTTCATCTTACTCATCTGTTCTTCTGTAATCTTACCTGAAAGCTTGTTAAGTATTTCCTCAAGCTCTGGATACTTCTTAAGTAGTTCCGCCTTCATAAGCGGTGCTCCTTGGTAAGGTGGGAATAGATGCTTATCATCCTTCAAAATCTTAAGCTTATATTTTGTGATTTCTGGATCTGTTGAATAAACCTCCATAATCTGTATATCGCCTGACTGTATAGCACTGTAGCGAAGTGCAGGCTCCATAGTTGCAACATTTAGATTTAGCCCATACACTGACTTCAGTCCTCTGTTTCCATCATCTCTATCATTAAATTCTAAAGTAAATCCAGCCTTGAGCTTATCCTCGACTTTCTTAAGATCCGATATTGTTTCAAGGCCATATTCCTTTGCAATATTTTTTGGAACAGCGATAGCATATGTGTTTTGGTAAGCCATCGGCTTAAGTAAAACTAGATTATCCTGCTTTTTTATTCCGTCTCTTGCAGCTTCAAATACCTTTTTAGAGTCATTACTTAGCTCTGGAGCAGGCTTTAATAAGCTTCCAGTAATAGTACCCGTAAACTCAGGATATATGTCTATATCTCCTTTTTTGAGCGCCTGATAGAGAAAATCCGTCTTACCGAAGTTTGGCTTGATATCAACAGAAATATCGCTGTTTTCCTCGATAAGTATCTTATACATATTCATCAAAATCTCAGGCTCTGGTCCTAGCTTTCCTGCAATGACAATATGAGCTTTCTCTTGCTTTGGAATGAGCCTCGGAACATAAGATGCACCCACTCCTAGGAACATCAAAGAAAATGCAAGAAATACAACGCGTAGCTTTGCTTTTTCCATCCATTTAAGCACTATATTAAATACTATAGCGAGCACTGCTGAAGATATGGCACCTATTAAAATCAAACTAGCATTTCTTCTATCTATACCTAGCAATATGAAAGAACCAAGTCCACCAGCTCCAACAAGTGCAGCAAGTGTTGCTGTACCGATTATCATAACAGTTGCGGTTCTAATACCAGATACTATAACTGGCATAGCAAGCGGGATTTCAAAAGTCTTAAGTCTCTCCCACTTGTTCATGCCAAATGCTATTCCTGCCTCCTCCAGGCTTGGATCGATGCCATTAAGCGCAGTAATCGTGTTTTCCAATATAGGAAATATGGCATATATAACAAGTGCTGTAAGCGCTGGCTTTGTTCCTATTCCCATAAGCGGAATGAAGAGACCTAAAAGCGCCATTGATGGCACTGTTTGGAGAATACCGGCTAGCTGCAATACCCATTTTGATGCTCGCTTATGCGTATTAAGGTAAATTGCAAGCGGAATCGTCAAAAGTATAGCAATAAGCAATGTCAAAAGCGATAACTGAAGATGCTGTCCAAGTGCCTTGAGCCATTCCCCAAATCTATCTTGAAATGTATAAATCAAATTATTCATTCCTAACACCTCCAAATAGATTTGCAACAAATTCATTACTTGGGTTTTCTAAAATTGCATTTAGGCTTATCAATTTGGCAAATCTGCCCGTTCTGAAGTACTGCAATCCTATCTGCAAGAAGCAGTGCTTCATCTGTATCGTGAGTAACAAATATAATCGTAACACCAAACTCATTGTGCAGTTTTTTTGTCAAAACCTGAAGCTGCTTTCGCGATATTGCGTCAAGTGCAGAAAATGGTTCATCCATAAGTAAAATTCTCGGCTCGCCGATTATAGCCCTTACTATTCCAACTCTCTGTTGCTCTCCTCCGGAAAGCATACTTGGAAAACGGTCTGCATATTCTTTTGCAGGAAGTCCCACCATTTCTAAAAGTTCAGCCGTATTTTGTTTGATTTTATCCTTATTCCATCCCTTCATCTCTGGGATTATTGCGATATTTTCTGCAACTGTAAGGTTTGGAAAAAGAGCTATCTGCTGAAGTACATAGCCTGTGGATAGACGTAAGTCTCTCTGGTTATAGTCTTTGATGCGCTTATCATCCATGTATATGTTCCCATCTGTCGGTTCAAGTAAACGATTTATCATCTTTGACATCGTCGTCTTACCAGAACCTGAAGGGCCAACTAGAACCATGAACTCGCCATCCTTTATTTTTAGATTTACATCTTCTAGGACTGATTTTTCTCCATAGCGCAGTGCTACATGTTTATATTCAATCATAAATTAGATGTTCCTTTAGATTAAATTCTATCTGAATACCACTTATCTTCACCAGCAAAGCCATAATACTTCTCGTCGATAAGCCAATTATTTTCGCTTGATCTAAGAACAAACTTATGCCTCATCTCTGTGACATCTATATAATCTATAACCACAGTTGCAAGGTTTTCTCTTTTCATTGTGAACGTGGCATCAAAATCATCGCCTTTAGCATATGAGTAATTGCTTGGAACTCCACATGAACTAGCATACCCCTTTGAAAAAAGTTTACTACTTACCCTACCCTCGATTAGATCAGTGTATCTATCATAGTATTCGTCCATCAAATCTTCCCATCTAGGGTGAACCTGATGTTCAGGAATATTAAGTTCCTTCTTCTCCGCTTCTAAAGATTCATCTCTTTCGAAGATTTCTTCTTCAAGTAGTGTCAACTTCTTTAGTAAATCTAGAAGTGGCATAAGTATTTCCTCAGCCCTGTTCTCATATTTATGTGATGTGTTAAGAAAAAGCCTCATATTTATCTCCTATTCATATGAGTAATTTTAAGTCGTACTACAATAAGTATAATCGCTGCAAGTGACAGAAACATCATAGATATATATATCATAGTATTTGCAATATCACCGGTATTCGGTGTTTTAGGCGGTGTCTTTGGTGTTGGCTTGTCATTTGTAGGTGGCACATTTGGTAGAGGTGGGATTACAGGCTCAAAGCTATTTGTAATCTCATATCCTTGTGCCCCATCTGTTATTTTCGTCTTATAACCAGCAATTACATCTTCCTTGATTGTATATTTAATTTCATCAAGCCCATTATACTTTGGAAGATTTGTAAAAGTATACTCCCAGTTATCTGTAGCTTTCACATAGGCATCTGTAAGTTCTACACCATCTGCAAAGAGTCTCACATGTATCTGGTTTGGACGACTTGAAAGCGAGTTTTCATCGTTTACCCAATTCTTCTTAACTGGTATTGATACCTTTTCTTGAACAAGTTTATTTGTAATTGTCAAAGTAGCTTGGTTTTCAACAGTTGCTTGATTAGCCTCAGTGCTGGTTGATGTAACTTCGTAGCTCTTACCGTTATATACGGTAATATTGTTTTCGTCTTGGTTGGCTTCCTTAATCGTGTATACGATGGCAGTCTTAGTTACTGTTCCATCGTTATGTTGCTCAACATTATACTTACGTAGATGCGTAAAAGTTGCCTTCCAATTATTTGCTGCTGTAATTTTTAAGGTCTTCTCTGTATTTACTCCATCAGCAAAAAGCTTAACAGTAATTTCGTTAACTTCTGGTGCATTAATCGCGTTACCATCAGAATCTAACCATTTCTTTGTTGCTTCAATTGACATTGTATCGATAAGTTGATTTGAAACCTTATCAGTCTCACGTAATCTTGTCTCATTATTATATATGACACTAAGAGTATTATGTGCAAAGGTTTCCGAAAGCATTGGATTATATTCAGGACTCTTCATAGTTAAATATGCGGAAAGGACCTTATATGGCTCTAGAATTGTTCCATTCTTACCTACAATTTTGATAGCTTTAACCTTGGTGTAATCACCAGGGTTTTCCTTCCAAGCACTGCTATTAAGTTCATTAACATCATCTTTATTAGGATACTTGTCAGTGCGATAGTAAATATTATAATCTCCACTAACATCATTTGTTCCTATTTTAAGTTCAATAGGTCCCTGAAGAGTATTGCTAAAGCTAGAGCCTCTTCCATCACCAACATGAGGAAGGACATCATACATCAAAATTCTGTCCATAGGCGTATTGTAATAGTTACGAACGCTCATGCGATACTGGAATAGGCCACTATTTTCACCATCTCCTGAGAAATCGGTAGTTATGGTATTCTTTGTAAATGTTCTACTCAAAACAGCAGCTCCACCAGCAACACTTGGTTCAAGACTCCTAATATGTTTATCTGACTGAATGCTCTCTACATTGTTACCTAATACCTTAGCTACCGCCTTAAGAATTATCTCATCATCTATGCCATTTTTGTTAATATCTAAATCATCCTTTACAAAGTTATTCTCATTGTAAAGACCTGAAAACTCCTCTGGTGTTCCCTGAGTCCAATTGTCTGCATAAAAGTAGACAACATTATCATTATTGATTTCATCATTTTCAGCTTTGCTTGGTATTATGTTGTCATTGATGATTAGATCTGCAATATCAAACGACAAACTTTGATACTGATATACATATCCCGATGGTGCAACAATTTTAACAGCATCGCGTCCCGTGTCATTATAGTTTTTAATGAACTCTACCGACTGTGGTTGCATATTCGAAAGTACAGGTGTAACATTTGTTAGATTATCATAGGAAACACCAGTAGGAAGAAGATCTATGAAAGGTTGGATTTTTGAGATAGCGCGCACTTGATAAAGTATCTAATCTGAAACCAACTCTAGCTGTGAAGCGTTCATTTGGCATTCCCACTCTTTGATAGCGTGATTCCTTTGATAGCCAAACCTTTTCACTAAATGGTGTATAGAAAGTATTCCAATCACCTGATAGCTTAAGCGGGTCTTTACTTCCATCTTCATTAACTCTGTTAACATTTGCTTTAATCACATTTGTTAGAGGGTCTGCATTATACTTTTCTCTAAATGGATCTATAAACATCATCTTGATACTAAACTCTATGTTCTTTGTTGGATCAAGAGTTAGATCCCTGAAGTAGATTCCAACCTTCTTATACTTAGGGTCTATAGCGACTGCGTCATCTGCGTTCATAGTTCCCTGATTTATATTATCTAAGTATTCCTGAAGCTTAGCCTTTCCCTCTGAATTAATGTCAGCCTTATATAGCCAGCTCGCACCATTATTTTGCAGTGCCAGCACATCGTAAGTTCCGTCTACTTTATATCCTCTTAGCTCAATTTTTGACATATTTAGGGGAACTCTAGATCCGACTCCCACAAGGTTTCCATTTAAACCTGTCATAAAGAGTCTATTACCTGTGTTTGCTACATCCTCTATGATTTCAATATCTGTCATTGGTTTATCGAGCTTATTTACGAGCTTGATAGCATATTCTATTTCCTTAACTGCGAGACTGTTCTTATCATATTGAATTGTTCTAGGGCCCTTCTTACCTAGCATACCATCGCCAGTATACTCATCACCAGCTAGACGGAAATTCTTGGTGTTGCTTCCGAAGTTATGTTCATTTCCTGGTACCTGTCCTATTGTATCTTCCGCTACGCTTGGATTATATGGAATTCCCTGAAGGCTTGCTGTATTACTGAAGTTTACACGATTTGTACCATTCATATATTTTGCACCTGGAAATGATAACTTCAAAATCGAGTGACTTGGCAGATTATCTCTGATATAGTCCCTTATATCCCTTACACCTGCTGGCAAATCAAATTTGAGTGTAACAGATTTTCCATCTGCGCTTAGTGTCCAATTAGGATTCTTCGCCTGATCAAAATGAGCAGTCAAAGTATTACCCGCTTCATCCTTATATGTTGGCAAAGTATCTGTAATAACAATTGAGCGATATGCTCTTGAAGACTGATATAGATTGAAATTAAAAATTACATCTGATGTTTTATCTGTTGATAGAGATTTTGGATCAGTATTACTGCTAAACCCCACCATAAACAAGCTGGTCATTAGTTTCTTCACCAGCAACTTGCTTCATAAGCCAAGGCTTGTCATAAATTACACCATATATATTATCATTTAGTGTTGCAAGCGTGTTTCCGTTCGCATCGTATACTCGAACAACTGGATTCAACTTGAAATCCTTAGGTGTAGTTTTATCAGCAAAACTCATTACATAAGGTAGTTCTAGCTTAACTGTTGTATCAACTTTGTTTAGATAAATACGTTTAATCGTCTTTCCGTCTGGAGTAACGATTGTCTGCTCAGACTTTATAATAGGTTGTGTATTTGCTGCAGGTGTAGAAAAATTATCTAAATATGTTCCTGCTTCGATATTTGTACTATCATTTTGGTTCTTAGAAGTCTGCTTTGTAGGTACTTCGATTTCAAGATATAGGCCATCAACTGGCTTGGTCAGCCCTGTTGCATCGATTTCTATACCTGTAGTAATATTTGCCTCTATCTTTACCTCTGTCTGAGATGTAGGCTTTAAATTGATTTTTAGCGTGCCACTTGCACCGAAATCAATATTTGAATTCATTGAACTTATTGCTGCCATACCACTTTGGCTACCCGATTCGGCATATGCAGGAATAATATTAGCCATTGCACTGGTAAAAACCATAACAGCTGCAAATGACATAGCTATTAGTTTCTTAAATCTCATGTTGTTATCCCCTATCTATTTAAATTCTCCCCCAAATGTGAACTATATAGATAAATCATGATATCGTATATAGAATCACAAGCTTGTATCCATCAGTACAATTCTGTAATTTTGAATACATTATTCTGTAAATTAATAGTATAACAATCATACACAAATTGCAATACTATCCAATTTTAAGAATAGTCCTTTTCTTGCAAATCAGAGCGTTTATTTTATGATTTACGTCTCGTAATTAGTATCCAGCACCTGTTATATCCGGTACTTATTCATAACCTCAAGTGGAATATGGCAGTAACTATAATCCTTCGGATAGTGCTCTAGTCTATCCTGATGCTCATCAGCACTCCTTACATAATTAGTCAAAGGCTTAACCTCAACAGCTATCCTGTCGCAGTCATCTCTAGAGGCGATGAAATTCCTAGCTTCCTCAAGATGCTTATCCAAAGTACTATAAATCCCCGTCCTATACTTTGGTCCCTCATCTACACCCTGTTTATTAATGCTATATGGATCAATAATCTCAAATAGACATTCCATCAAAGCGCATACGGAGCAAGTCTCCTCGTCAAAGTCCACCCTTACACACTCGGCATATCCATCGTATTCACCATCTAAAGAGTTTGTACAACCATTTGCCCTTCCAGCCTCTGTGTTCAAAACACCTGGTATACTTTTAAAAAAATGCTGTACGCCCCAAAGGCATCCACCAGCTATATATATTCTTTCCATGATAATATTATATCAAATAGGATAGATTAATAAAGGAAATGCTTATATTTATATAAAAGTAAGTCGATGTTTGAACATCAATAATTTGTGCTATAATATAAAAATATTTTTATGTAACTATTTTTAATAAAGGAGATTTAATTGGAAAGAAAGACCATTTGACAAGAAAAAATCCTCTTTTTGCTTTTTCCAATCGCACTTTGGATAGCAAATGAGTATCTAACTAATATATTTTTATATAATACCCTAAAATGCTTTTAACTTACCTTCCACTTAGTGATGACTTTGTAAATAGAAGCGCAAGCTTTATTGATGCTAGCATTTCAATATCACTAATTATAGTTTATCTAGTACTCTACAGGCTCATGTTTAGAGAAAAAGTTGAGCCAGAGGTAAGACTATCAAAGCCACAATCAACCTTATTTACCATTATTATTTCATTTGGTGTTGGTGGAGTTTCAACAATCTGGCTTGATCTATTTCAATATATATCAACTCATTTTCAAACTCTTAGTGAACAAGTTGATGACTTCTCTACACTTTACGACGATATGGAGCAAAGCCCTTATATTTGGACACTTCTAGCCATTGCCATTGTAGGACCGATTGTCGAAGAGATAATGTTTAGAGGGCTCATTTACAGAAGTTTAGAAAAGGCTATTGAAATACCTTGGATTCCAATCGTGATATCAGGCGTAATGTTTGGTGCATGGCACGGAAGCTTTATTCAAGGTGTTTACACTGCAATTCTAGGAATGATACTCGCCTACTACTACAAGAAGACAAGGTCACTATTCCTAGTAATCATGGTACACATAATAAACAACTTCCTAAGCACACTGCCTCCAGCATGGGATACTGACTTTAGCTATTCGCTAATACTTGGTATTTCATACCTATGCATAGGACCAATGATTGCTATATTTGTATATATACATCGCAAAAGTAAAAAACAATTAGAAAACACCGTTATATAACGGTGTTTTCTTATACATCGAATTCAATTATTTGTCTGTCAGTATCTACAGTTGCTTTAACTCCGAAAGGAATGATTGCTCTTGGTGTCGCATGACCTATATTGATATTGAATACAATTGGCAGATTTGGGTCATCAATTACCTCAATAAGAATCTGTTTGTATTCCTCAGCATATAAATTGTCTATAGGCTTACCTACAATAACGCCACTGAGCACATCAAATATTCCACTTTTTTTGAGTGCTTTAACCATCTTTCTATATTCATCTGGAGCTGATGCCCCTTCAGCTGTCTCAATAAGAAGTATCATATCTTTCCAATCATCAAGTTTTGGAAACAACTGATACTTTTGACACATCTCTACTGAATCATTGTGATAACTTGAATCAAAGATATCAAATATGCTTTCTATACAACCTCCCAATATCTTTCCACTAAAAACTGATTTTCCCTGTAGAAGCACAAATCCATTATCATTATGCATGACTCTTTTTGTTCCTATTGCATCTACACTATAATCTTTACGCTCTTCATACCATACGTCACTTGGCTCTATTTTTTCTATTTTACCTGTGCTTATCAGCTCTAAAAAATATTTTTTCGTATACGGTAGCATACATTCATCAAGCTCACATAAATCTGCAAAGAACGATTGCCCATAAAATGTTTTTATACCTAGTTTATGAAGCATCAAGTGATTCATCGTAGTATCTGAGAATCCCAAAAAAATCTTTTGTTTAACTGCCTCTTTTAATTCATCATTATCAAATAAATATGGTAACAGGCGATATGTATCATCTCCACCTATTGCGCATAAAATCATATCTATTGAATCGTCTTTGAATGCATTTATAAGGTCCTCAGCCCTTTTTTCAGGATGCTCGCTTATATACGATAGTCCCTTACGTGAATGTTCCATAAACTTTACATTAAGTCCAAACTTTTTTAGACGTTCAATTCCTATTTTGACTTCATGTTGCACAGAATCTTCGCCTATAATTCCACTGGATAAAGCTGACTATACCGACATTTTTACATGGTTATCTATTTACAAAATTCATAAAGTGCTCTTTCTGTTAAGTAAATAATTATTAAATAGCTTATAAGTTGCGCTACCGTAATTCCAAGACCCTACCCACCCTATTACATTAATATCTCTTTGTTATACATAGTGGCATGATTACAATCGCTAAAATTGCTGTAGGGAAAAACATCTTTAAAGAAATACTAGAGCAAGCTCTTTGAGCAAATTCCCAAGTCTTCTGATTTCTCAGTAGAGCGCGAGGTTCTATAACCCATCCAGCTATTACGCGATTTAATTCTGGGACAAATATACCAAATCATAATTAATGATATAGGTATTAGCAATGTCATTATAAACATAAATATCCAAAAGCCCATATTTAATCCCATATGAATTCTCCCAAATTAACTATGTAAATCTAAGAATCCAGCAACTGCAGTTTCAAATAACTCCTCAGAGAAATTAAGTCTCATCATACTTGTGCCCTGAACTGCAAAATATGCTGTAGTCTTGTCTGTGACAACCTTAAGCAATGCCTCTAAGCCATGATCCTCTATATCAAATAGATAACCAAACTGAACTGTTGTGTATGCTAAATCTACATAGTCACTTCCTTCTTCAAGTAGGCTTAATGCAGAATTTGCAATGTTTTCCTTTAGCTCCTTGTTGTTTATCTCATTTGATTCTTTTGCTTTCATAATCTTCCCCATAAAAAATAATTATTCAAATACAATCAAAGCTATCGCTGCAACCGAAATAACTACTCCTATCACAAATTCAATTAAACCAATCTGACTAGCATAGCTTTCAGTCTTACGTCCCGCTCTAAAATCAGCATCAAATCCATTTACGAGATCATACTTCTTCTTAAAGTGAATCAAATAGCCAAACAAGGTAAATGTCAATCCTAACGAAACTGCGATTACTTTCAATATTAACATAATACACCTCTCTTAAGACATAAGCGATATTTTTATTTTTGACAATATAATTATACAACTATTTCAAAAGTTTGCAAGATTTTATCTAATAAAAGGCGACTACCTGATTCACCTTTTTCTGCATATAACTTATTAAATTCAATGCTAAAAAGGTCTTTTCTTGACTTTTTATTTTTTTAACTATAATACACTTATTTCGTTCGGATTATATTGAAATTTAAGGAGAAAATCATGACTTCAATTACACATAAACGTGTTGAATATACTGAGTTATTTTATGACTTGGTCTTTGTATACGCTATTTCTAAAACAACGGCATTAATACATCATTTAGATAATGGCATGGTGACCTTTGAATCCATGCTCACATTTTTATTGACTCTCATTATCCTACTCAACAATTGGTTGATTCAAACCGGATTTACAAATCGTCACGGAAAGAATTCCCTTCTTAATATGTTTGTAAGTTACTTAAATATGGTAATCCTACTTTTCATTTCTAATCTGATTACACAGGAGTGGGAACTTGCTTTCCAAAAGTTCTGCTTAGCACTAGGAACACTGAGCCTAACTTTATTCGTTCAGTATTTGATCGAATATATGAAAAAACGCACTTCATGCGGATCATTAAGAACAATACGCGGATTATTGTGGTTAACAGGTTTTAGAGCAGTCTCTGTCTATACAGCATCTTTTCTGCCTCTTAAGTTTGGTGTTCCCATTTTCTTGGCAGGTTTCTTATCTACTTTTGCTATGCCAATATTTATGGAAATGAGAGGAGACAAGTTCATATCAAATCTACCTCATTTGATTGAAAGGCTATCGCTTCTTGTTATTATAACCTTCGGAGAGATGGTTATGGGACTTGCCCAATTCTTCACTACCGAAGATTTTTCAATTAACTCAGTTCTTCTCTTTATTATTATGGCTTCGCTATTCCTCTTCTATTTTGGCGAATTCGACCATGCTATTGACGAGGCAACTGATGCCAATATATCATTCCTAATATATAGCCACATACCTATCATTGTTGGTCTGATTGTAATAACTGTATCTATGAGTTTTCTCGTTTTGCCAAGCGTAAATCACCTCTTTGCTGCATCATTCTTCTATTTTGGAATTGCAATTTTTCAAGGAGCTACTCTTGCAAACAGCAAATATAATATAGAGGATTTTAAGTTTCCAAAACGTTACTATGCATTTCAAATAGTGCTATATCTTTGCGGCCTGATTCTAAGTCTATTATTATCAAAGAATCCTGACGCAGTCATCTTGATTACTAGTATTATGAGCGTTTGTCAAACAGGAATCTTTATTGTGTACTTCGTAAAGAAAAAACCAGATTATGACTTATTAAAATTATGACCACCGGCTCAGCCTGTGGTTTATTATTCATCTCACATTCGTTCGATGAATCGCTGCTAAAGCAATACAATCTTGAATTTACAATCTAAGTGCAACAAATGAATAATGACTCATTACTTCTGGTAAAATGGTGTTTGCTAAGACATCCAAATACCAGGAGGAATAATGAGTCATTACAAACATATTACACCAGAGGAGCGTGAAAAGATACTACTTCTCCATTCACAGAATTGCACAATTACATATATTGCTAACAGCATTGGAAGAGATAAGTCAACAATTTCTCGTGAGTTATCTCGTAATACTGTGGATAGTAAGTATTCTGCCATTTCAGCTCAAGCTGCATACGAAGTTCGCAGAAAAAACTGCCGTCCTAAGCATAAACTCTCGAATCCAACGATTTTTAAATATGTTCAAGAAAAGTTTCTTAATCATCAATGGTCACCGGAACAGATTTCAGAGAGACTAAAACTGGAACATGCGAGTTTTAGCATTAGTTATTCGACAATTTATAGAGCTATCTATGCAAGAATGTTTGACTCAAAAGCCGAACGCAAATCGAATGGTAATCGAGGTGCAATACGGAAACTCAGACATAGAGGGAAAAACTCGTCATACTAAGGAACATACTGAAAAACGTGGCAAAAATAGTTATTAGCAACAATCTATCAGAGCGACCTGCCGAGGCAGATAGTCGGTCACGTATTGGGGATTGGGAAGGTGATACTGTTGCCGGAAAGAGAAATGGTCCTTGTCTCGTTACACTTGCAGATCGAAAAAGTCGATTTCTTCTATGTATGAAGGCTGAAAAGAAAACGGCCACTCTTGTGAGTGAGGTTATGATTAAATGCCTCAAAGAGCAACCATTATTCTCCATTACTCCAGATCGTGGGAAGGAATTCGCAAAGCATGCAGAAACCTCGGTAGCATTGAACAATGTGCAATTTTACTTTCCACAGCCACATCAGCCATGGCAACGTGGAACAAACGAAAATACTAACGGCTTAATTCGCGAATACTTTCCAAAAGGAACTGATCTTTCAAAGTACAGCGATGAATATATACAAAGCAAAGTGGATGAATTAAACAGACGACCTCGAAAATGCCTAGGCTACCTAACTCCTTATGAGGTTTATTATTCAACCTCGTTGCACTTGACTTGACAATTCAAGATATAAAAGCAAACGTTTAATTTCACGTTTTGCTTTTTATGATACTGTTTTTAATTAATTATAAAAAAATCTTTGTCAAATCATTCTTAAATCATGATAACTATGATTTACGTCTTAACCTTATGCCTAGGGTGAATGCAAGCATTGTGCTCGTCAATATTACCACATATAGAGCCATAGGTGAATTATCTCCTGTATTAGGCTTAACTTTATTACCATCCTTTACAGGTGGCTTTGCTGGCGGATTTACAGGTGCATCCTTATATTCCGGATATACATTTGTAATAGGCTTTGTTAGAGCAGTATTTTCATCATATTTCTGTCCTGTTTTAGAATCTATCCAATGCGAGAAAACTTTTCCTGTAGGTGCTGGAGGCGCTGAAGGCAATACTCCATTAACTAGCCCAACTGTATTTCCGCGTATTGTCGTTAGTGCCTTAACAATCTTATTTGCATCATTATTATCAAGTGCATTCTTATTTTCCCAGAAATTTATCTTTACAGCAGGTGCCCAAACATATGCTACTCCATTATGATTCTCCCCAACAAAATATGTGTATGAAGGGTGACTCGAATCATTAGGATCTGCTGCGATACTAATAGCCCCATTGGCAAAACCCGCTATATCAAAACGTGTCAGTTCCTCTCCTGCTGTATTTATAGCCTTTGTACTTACCGCAGAGCCTGTTGGAACTGCCTCCTCTACACCGTTAACTACATGTGTAGCAGGATTTTTGTAAAAACAGAACCGCCAGTTATAAC